>TARA_R110001599_G_scaffold353884_2_pt1 | contig 125458 bp, 105 predicted proteins | sample TARA_R110001599 | Tara Oceans TARA_R110001599 (sample SAMEA4398360) | marine metagenome | biome: Polar Biome; feature: [MES] marine water layer (ENVO:01000295) within the mesopelagic zone...; material: water (ENVO:00002006), including particulate matter (ENVO:01000060) such... | reverse complement strand
GCGGCTCACAAACTAAAGCCCCCGGCTTTGCCGGGGGATATTTACTTCAGGGCGGGTGGGGCTGGCGTTACACTGATAAAAATGTATCCATAGTGGAATTGACACTGAAACAAGTTAATCTGGAAAGGAATGTACATAAAGAGGAACTTTGTAGGAAAAAAACGTACTCTCTATGTGGAGAACTAACCGATAAGTCGATAGTGGTTTTGGGCGATTCACACGGCTCAGATGGCTTGAATGTAGCCTCAACATTATATCCAGGTGCCAATTTTTTGATTTCGGGTATTGGTGGGTGCCCACCGTTAATAAATCTTCAAGGTGTTGATTATAAGAATGAAAGTTGTGAAAAGATTAATGAAGAATTATTCAGGGATTTGGGCCGGCTAAACAAAAAACATATTTTGTTTATTCTATTCTCAATGAAACACGATCGAGATCGAATCGCAGGGTTATACGCAACATTAGACTATTTGGAATCTTTAGGCTTTAACATTAAAGTTATGGGTGTTGGTCCCTGGTTTGACACGTCACCGCATACATTGTTTTTGAAAAATCAAAACGTAGAAAGAGCAGAAAGCGCTTTGAATATGCATCAAAAGAATAAAATATTTAAAATCAGGCAGAATTTGCAGGAGGCTGCCGCTTATAGTGATTGGGAATTGATAGACAAGCTGGATTTCTTTTGTCCAAAGCAAAAATGCAGGCTACTGACAAAAGATGGGAAGGCATTAAATGTCGTTGATAGTCAGCATTTAACATATCCCGCAGCTGTTGAGTTTGGTGAATATTTAAAAGGTTTATCCATCAGTGACTAAGGATTAGCTATTATTTATGAATAGTATTGCTATTGTAGGGGCCGGATTTTCGGGTGCTGTGCTGGCCCGGGAGTTGGCTGAATCAGGGCATCATTGCCAGGTTTTTGACAGCAGGTCGCATGTGGCGGGGAACTGCCATACCGAGCGGGATCTCGAGTCGGGTGTCCTGATTCACAAATACGGCCCGCATATTTTTCACACCGACAATACGCGTGTCTGGGAGTACCTGAATCGTTTCGCGCAGTTTATGCCTTATACCAACAGGGTAAAAACCACCACGGAGGGCCAGGTTTTCTCGTTGCCGATAAATCTGCACACCATCAACCAGTACTTTGGTAAGACAATGTCCCCGACAGAGGCCAGGCACTTCATAGACTCGCAGGCGGATCTCACCATAGAAGCCCCCCAGACGTTTGAGGAGCAGGCGCTGAGATTTGTGGGCCCGGCATTGTACGAGGCTTTCTTCAAAGGCTATACGCAAAAGCAGTGGGGCTGCTCACCGACGAAATTGCCCGCGAGTATTCTCAAGCGGCTACCGGTGCGGTTCAATTACGATGACAACTATTTCTTTCACAAGTATCAGGGTATGCCGAAGGATGGCTACACTGACATAGTTGAAAATATTCTGGACCATAGCAATATAGAATTGCAGTTGGGCGCATTTTTTCGCAGAGACCAATCGGCCACCTTTGACCACGTTTTTTACAGCGGCCCATTAGACGGCTATTTCGATTTTCATCTGGGGCGTTTAGGGTACAGAACACTGGATTTCAAGGAGATCCGCGCAGAGGGAGACTTTCAGGGCTGTGCCGTGATGAACTATGGGGACGAGACAGTGCCTTATACGCGCATCGCCGAGCACAAGTACTTCTCTCCCTGGGAGGAGCACAGCAAGACCATTTGTTTTGCCGAGTACAGCCGGGAGTGCGGGGAGGGCGATATCCCCTATTACCCGATTCGGTTGATGGAAGAGCAAGAGATGCTCAAGCGCTATGTGGAACTGGCCAATCTCGAGAAAAACGTCTCTTTTATCGGCCGCTTGGGTACTTATCGCTATCTGGATATGGACGTCACGGTAGCGGAGGCCCTGAGTGCTGCGGAGCAATTTCTGTCGCTCAGAGAATCCGGCCAACCCGCACCCGCATTTTTTGTCGCTCCCGTGTAGCCTGCGTATGAATGGCAAACTGGTCGCTGTCGTCGTAACGTTTAATCGTCTTGAGAAGCTTAAACTTGCGCTCAGCCACACCTTCAGTAAGGGCTTCTATAAAGTAATTGTCGTCGATAACTGTTCCACGGATGGAACCAGTGCCTGGCTGGACGAACTCGAGCAGGAAAACCTCGAGGTGATCCACAGTGCCTACAACGGGGGTGGCGCCGGTGGGTTTCACCTTGGGTTTCGCTATGCGGCTGAGCAACTGCCGGAAGCTGACTGGCTGGTGTGTTTCGACGACGACGCCCATCCCGAAAATGATATCGTTGGCATCTTCGACGCATTGGAGATACCGGAGGATGTTGGAAGTTTGGCCGCCGCAGTGTATTTACCCGATGGGCGAATTAGTGAGATGAACCGGCCCAGCCGGAATCCATTCTGGCATTTTAAAGAACTCTTCCACACGGCGTTCAGGGGCAGGCATGGTTTTCATATCAACAATGAGGACTATCAGTCGAGTACCCCGGTTGAGATCGACAGTTCATCCTTCGTGGGTTGTTTTGTTCGATTGTCCTTGATTCGCAGTCGGGCTCTTGGCCTGCCCCGCAGTGAGTTTTTCATTTATGCCGATGACATAATTTACGTCTTGGAGGCTCGCAAGGCAGGGTTCAGGCACTTGTTCGTGCCGATGCTTGCCTTCAGCCATGATTGCCAGACCCTGATCAATCAGCAGGCGGTGTATCACCCTCTGTGGAAGGCGTATTACACCTTTCGGAATGGCCTCGAGATGTACCGGGTCGCGTCTGGTTTTTGTTATCCGCTGGTGCTGCTCGTCAAGATACCCAAGTTTTTTCTGAGCGCCCGACATTATAAGAAGCACGAGAGGAAAAAATACTTATCGATCACTGCCAGGGCTGTCTGGGATGGAGTGTCGAGAAATTATTCCAAGACGCACCAGCAAGTGGTGGAACTGAGCGCGCTACCTGCCAGGAAGTAAGCGTGATTGGCTGGAGGGTTGTTACTCCCCCGAGATCTGAATGAGCGACCAAACGGTATCTGTGGTAAATATTAGCTTGCGCTGTAAGCGGTAGATATTGCTGGCCTCGAGTTTTGTCTCGCCGGACTTCAGCTCGCCGCGAAATTTTTGCTCGAAATCCACAGGCAGCCCGCTCAACTCGTAAAACCCAGGCTCCAGGCCAGCTGCGTCACCAGGGTCCGCCACGCATTGAAATTGGGAATCGAAGCTTGCGGATTCATACTGTGTCGATACTTCCACCACCGTGCACTCGATGGTTCCACCGATAAATACAGCCTCAGCCAGCTCTGTGCCATGGTGCGGCTTGTCGTCCAGGCCCTGTTTATCCTGTGCACCGTCTGCGGTGACCGGATTTGCGACAATTTGCATCGCGAACAGGCCCAGACAGAATGTGAATGCCATTACCCACTTCATAGCAGTCGCCGCCTTTGATGGTCATATTTCATGTCTTGGTAGACTCCATTGTGGCCAACCGAAGCCCGAACACTAACGGGTATAGGCTGGGGCATAAAATGTGTTCCCTACTGGCTATCAAAGACAATATACGCCAGTTTTTCCAGACCGTGGACCCGCTCCGAATCTTTCAAGGTGTCTTCATCTACGGCGGTATTGATGCCAGCTGCTGAGACCGGATTATTACCGTAGAGAATAGGCCAGCCGCCATTAGCGCCTTTCATGGTCGCCGTGGACAAAATTGCATTAGCCGGGTTGGAGATACCACGGGTCGGATAGGCATAGGCGGGCGAGTTGCCCACGCCGGAAACAGTCTTGGGACCAAGCGCGGCGCTATAAGGGACGCCGCCAAGAATGCCGGAGCCTTTTTCAATAACGATCACACCGAGGGTTTCGTTTCCTCTCGTCGTGTCCGGATCTTCAGCAACATGTTTGCCGACATAGCAGGAGGCAGCCGTAGGAGACGCTTTTCTTGACCCTCTGGATGCAAAGAAAACGCTGAAATCAGCATCATTGTGTGTCATGACCTGACCCAGAACGACGGGCTTGGTATAGGAATTGGCGTAGTAAAACGGCTCCATTTTTACGCGGCCCCACCCACTATTGCCATTTGTGTCGTTGCTAACAACTTTCCTGGCTTCCATCCTGGGTGATTCGTAAACCCCCTCTTCTACCACCAGATAGTGCACTGCTACGTTACTAATCGTGCCGGCGGCTGCCACGGACATCTTGACCTGGAAGCTCGACCCGGAGGCATTACGGATCCTGGTTACAGCAGGCACTGAGTCGATTGCGTAATTGGGAGTGGCTACCACGACCATGGATGAGTAGGAGTTGCTCAGGTTCACAGTTGTCCAGGAGGAGGACGAAACCCCGGTCACCACCCCCTGTTCAGCCTTTGGCCCGTTCGCCGCTATCTCTTTATACTGCGCAGACACAGTTGCGGCAGTTGAACCCATGGTCAACGTGGTGGACGCGGCATTGATGTTGGCGATAACTGCGCTGCCGGAATCTACAACCCAGCGATTGAATACCTGGCCCGAGGATGCTGCATCTGCATTGATACCCGTCACTGCTCCGCTGGCATAACTGCCATCGCCGCTACCGCTGTTAACCGTGAGTGGGTAGGTTGCCGATGGCTGATCCGTGTAGGTTGCGGTAACTGTCGCGGCATTCGACGGCATGATCAATGTAGTGGATGCTGCATTGACGTTGCTGATGGTCGCGCCGCCAGAGTTCACCACCCAGCGGTCAAACTGCTGGCCTGATGGAGGTGCGTTAGCGCTGATATTAACGGCTGTATCGCTCACGTAGCTTCCGTCCCCGTTGCCACTGTTTACCGTCAGCGTATAGCTTGATGCCGCGGGGAGGTTTTTGTAGGTTGCTCTTACCCTTGCAGCGTTAGCCGGCATAATCAATGTGGTGGATGCTGCATTGGCATTTGCAATGCTGGCGCCTCCGGACTCGACGGCCCAGCGATCGAATATCTGACCTGAAGGTGCTGAGTTGGCGGATATTGCGGCGACCGCGCCACTGACGTAACTACCGTCTCCGCTGCCACTGCTAACGGTGAGTGTATAGGTGACAGCGGGCTGGTCTTTGTACGTCGCCGTCACCACAGCGTCGTTCGACGCCATGGTGAGTGTGGTGGAGGCCGCATTGACGTTTGCGATGGCAGCGCCGCCTGAATTGACGACCCAGCGGTCGAATTCCTGACCTGAGGGCGGTGTGTTAGCCGCGATGCCGGTAACGTCTCCGGAGCTGTAATTCCCGTCGCCACTGCCGTTAGTGACAACCAATGCGTAGACAGCTGGCTTCTCGCCACTCCCGATGCTCACCTGGGCGTACTGCACGTCATTAAAGTCCGTTCCTATTTCATCCACCGTGAGGGTGAAGTCATCGCCGGGACCCCAGAAATTAGCAAGGGTATAGTTGCCGCCAGTGGTAAGCTTCGCCAACAGGTTGGAGGTCTGCCTATTTGCACCCTGAACAATGGTGACCAAATTGCCAGCTTCTTTGGTACCGCTGTTAATGCCACTCTTTCTGTTATACGTGACATAGATAAAACTACTGTCAGCACCTTCACCTTTGAGAATTACTTTCTGGTCTGAGGAGGCGACATCATAGTCTGCGACCCCTATGACCTTGCCGCTCCAGGATTGGTCGATCTGTACTTCTTTGTCGCTGTACCAGGATAGCTGAGAGCTCTTGGCTGCGTTGAAGCACATTACTGGTCCATCGTCCTCGTTGTAGGAGAAGCCCATCATGCCCTGTTGGTCACCGTAGCTGCTGCTGCCCTCGCCCGAGTGCTGTAAATACAGGTTGTGGCCAACTTCATGCATCTGGGCGCTGACTTTGGTGACCCAATTATTGTTGTACACGGTTTGGTAGTAGTTGAAGTAGCCGTAGGCGATCCAGTTTTCGGTGGTACCGGCCGGGACGGCGTACATCACGTGGTCAAACTGATTCGACAAGTTACCCAATAGGGCAGTTGCCGCACTGGTGGCAGCATTTTGGACATCGCCGCGGCTCGCGCCGCCCGCATTGATATCGATAGTGATTTGAGCCACACCATCGACGATATTGTCCCCTTCCGCTGGCACGAAGGTTTTCTTGCCGTAGGAGCAGGCGTCGTATTGAGAAGCGAGATTGACCGCGTCTCCGAATGTACCAAATACGGAATCGCTCAGTTCCGAGGGGCTTGCAGAGGTCGCCGCGTCAAGCGCAGTGATATGCAGAATGAGCACATTGCTTTCGTTGACCACAGAGATTGCTTCCGCCGTCGCGGCTGCACTCTCCGTCTCTGCGATGGCTTCATTGACGCTCTGGGTGTCCTCTGCCATGGACCACTCAGTGCCCTCAGTGAGCGTGAGCGTGTCCTGCGACCGATAGACGTTGCTCGCCCTTAGTGTTGCCCTCATCGCCTTTCTTGCTTTGCGCGACAGCGATGTTGCGTCGTCTGATTGTTGGTTTCGGTACCCGGATCTGGATCTTGCCTTGAACGCTGCGAGCCTCTCCTTGATAGAATTGAGCTTGCTGCGGTATTTATCTTCAAATTCGGCAGGCAGACCTTCCAGTCTGAATATTCGGCCCCCGGCGCTCCCCGATTCCCCTGCTTCTTCAGCACAGTGAAATTCGGCGGCATGAGAGCCAGACTCAAACTGTGTGGCGACCTCCATCACGGTGCATTCTATGGGCTCTGAGATATATTCGGCGGAAGCTTGTGGAGCGGAGCTGGCTAAAGCGCCCTGGGCCACAATGATCCCGAAAGATATGACGGATAAAAGTGTGTGCTTTAGCTTGAATGATACATTTTTCATTTTTTGATCCCGGGAATCACGCCGCCCTAGGGCTTTTGCCCCTTAGGCCGTAGACTTTGCGTCCCTGCCTTTCAGCAGGTTTGCCATTTTTCGGATGATTACAGCGCTGACCTTAATGCAATAGGGTCTTTTATTCATCAAATTATGGGTTATTTCATGAGATTCGATTTGGCTATATCACCAGGGAATTCGGGCTGTTTACGCCCCTTCGAAAGCCGCCACTGGCCAAAACTCTGAAAAAGATAGAAAACCACAATGGGGACAGTATATATCAATGCCCTGTTGACTTGCGTGTAGTCCAGGGCGAACTTGTACCGATTGGTGAAATAATACACAAAGAATATAAAAATCAGGGTCAGGACCAGAACGCGCAGTTCCAGTGAGTGGGGGTTGAAAAGCTGGCGCTCAAAGAGACCGATTATTGCCATCAATACAAGTAGATACCAAAGCATATTCCAGTTCAGCATCAGAAAGAGGGTATTGATTATCGCGTCGTGTACCGGGTGATAAGACAGCTCATAATATCCTACATAGGGCAGCACGATGCCCTCCGTGGAAATCACCAGGCGGCCAATGCCGGGGATAGAAAAATCTAAACCGAAGATCGCGATATAGGCACTGCTGATGATGAGCGTTGCGAGCAAGCTGAGGGCCAGTTTTTTGCCGGGCCTGAAAATTGACGTCAGGTAAACAACCAGAACAATCCCGCCCAAAATCAGGCCGGGAATCTTCGCCTGGCTGCACATAATGGCAAGTAACAGTGCCAGCAGCGCATAGGGCCACCGGCGGTTCATTCCCCATTCATGCAGTGCCAGTGCTGCACAGCCGAAGATAGATGCGACCCACAGATCCGCGTAGCCCGGTAAAGCGACATACACGTTGACAAAGGGTAGGTTCAAAAGGACATAGGTCGCCATTGTCGCCACGAGAAAAGTTGCGCCTGATTGTCGCAGCTGGCCGTAAAGCACTAACCCAAGGGCTGCGGCGGCTCCCAGCCAGGGCAGGTAAATTACGCCGTGGTCGCTGACACCAGCTCCCAGCATGCCCCACAGTTGTATCAGTGGAATCAGTTCGGGATACAGCCAGGCCCTGGAGGCGCCCGCGGTGTAGTTCATGGCTCTCGCGGGCGCATCCAGCCAGTCGCTGCCGCTGACCCAGGGCACGATGTCGTTGTGATGAAACCAGACAATGGCTTTGGGTGCCCAGTTCATCCAGGCGTCCCATGGAAAGAGCGGGCGCAAATACATTTCCTGAGCCACGGTGGTGTAGCGTGAGACTATCAGCAGCAGGAAAAAAGCCGTTAGCGCAAGCTGCCACTTTTCCAGAGGTGGCGAGCGTGTCGTGTTCCTATGGGGTACTGCCTGCATACGCAGCGCCAGTATTCCCAGCAAAATCATCACCAGCATCACTGCGGCCATGCTCCAGTAATGCAGCGGCAGGCCGAGAATATGCCAGCTACGCATTAGCAGCGTGGTCAGGAAAATTCCCACAAGATAGCCGTAGCCGGCGATGAGGAAGGCATTCCAGCGGCCCGATAGCCGCAATAGCCAGAAAACCCACACCGCTCCCAGTGCCCAGGGCAGCAGGAGCGAACTGATCGCGCCGAGTAAGGAGATCGATTCAGGCACTTTTTTTCCTCGCCACTACTTTGTAGAGCTGGCCTTCAGGGTGCGTGTCTATCAGCTTTACGCGGAGTGACTTATCCCCCCAGTTTAGTCTTCTTTTTTGCGGATCGTAGTCCAGGCCTGGGATCTGGCCAAGCACGAGAATATAATCGCCTTTGCGAACCTTCTTCTTGTTCGGGAGACGGCCATAATTGTAAACATTATGCGGTAGCAGAAAGTACTGTGCCTTGAGCCTGGGGTAGGTCTCGTCGTCGAGGTCGTGCAGCAGGAAGATTCTTTTTGCGCCCGCTGCCGGCAGTATCTCGCTCTTCAGATAGTGGGCGTATGAGTAGAGCTCCCGGTCCGCGCCGGCCAGGTGCTTTTCATGCTGGGTGCGGCCGGCGAAAAGAGTCTTTGTGTCTTCCAGCTGGGTAGAAATATTCGCCTGCCAAAGCAGGTCGAGTGCAATCCAGGGAATAGCTATTGCCGCAAGACAAGCTACCGTACTGTTGCGTTGCTTGACCAGGCAGCTGGCCAGCAATAACAGCAGTGCGAGCCCACTCCAGCTGGCCATCGCCAGCGTGGGCGACAGGATGGGATTCTTGGGGGTGCCGAGCAGAAAGTTTATCGATCTCTGAGTCCATCCCCGGTAGGCGGTCCATTCCGACCCAATGGCCGACAGCGTATGACGCCAGTTTTCGGGCAACAGCGACAAGCCAGATATGACCACGGGCTGACCGCGCATGTCACCATAAATATCGAAACCGACCTCCGTGATCCGCCCCTGCCATTCCGAATTTTTGGCAAGGTGGTATAGGGTGGGTTTGTCGCCATTCCAGTTCAGGGGTGCATTGGATATTGCCAGCGGGTTGTCCGCAGTTTTCCAGATGAAATAGACTGATTCTCCGGGGTGGGTGCCGGCCAGCGCAATCTGGAGATAGGGATAGTCCTGGGCATTCAGGCTGAGGTTGCGCGTAACAATGGCGCGGCCATCTTGCGCCAGGCCCGTCACGATAAAGCTCTCCTTGGGACCCCGCGCCCCTTCCCCGTGGCGCAGGCTCAGCTCGCTGCCGGTAACCATTCTCGGCGGAATCGGTGCTGCGCTGTCGTTGCCGCCAGGCTCGAAAACTGCACCTGATGATAAGACGATATAACCGGTTATCAGTACTGCGGCGCTGGCGACCAAGGCCAGCAGGGCCCGCAGGAGTTCACGCAGGAAGTCGCCATTGCCCATCGCCTTCGGCTCGTGTTCGCCCGGGAGGGTGTTACCCATAAATACGCTGTCCAAGGTGACGGTTTGTTTGTGGCGGCGGGTGCTTCGCCGTCGTGCAAGTATACTGGTTCAGTTGCGGGGTTGCTCGCCGAGTGTAATAAGGGGTTTATGGCTTTTTGAGCTTAAGGGGACTCTTTGCGTTACTTGGGACCGTGGTTCTGCTATATATTATAAAAATATCAGCAAGAAACGGAAAAGTGAACAGCTTGAAAAAAGTCCTTTGTTTAGTACTGCTTTTTTCTTGTCTCCAGGCCGGTGCGGCGAATTTTCCCAAGCCCAAAGCCCTGGAGCCTGCTGTGGGCTTCTGGATTAAGGTCTATACGGAAGTCACCACTAATCAGGGCTATATTCATGATGCGGTGAATATGTCGGTGGTTTACGAGACTCTGGAACTGCCGGCGTATGCCAGCAACAGTCATCGCGGCAGCCTGGTGACTAACGCAAAATTCCTTTACGTCAAGGCGTTGACGGCGCTGGCTAAAGGCAAACGCAGCAATCTCACGGCGCTTGAGGCTAGAGCGCTCGCTGCATGGCCGAACAATACTTCATCAACAACCTTCCAGACAGCGGCGCACAATGTGCGCTTCCAGTTGGGGCAGTCGAATCGTTTCATGGAGGGGCTGGTTCGATCCGGTCAGTGGAAGCCGTACATACGCAGTGTGCTGGCGGCGAATGCACTGCCACCGGAACTGGAGGTATTGCCCCATGTAGAATCGTCTTTCAACCCCTCTGCGTATTCCAAAGTGGCGGCCGCGGGCATGTGGCAGTTCATGCCCCGAACGGCGCGTGACTTTATGCGCGTGGACCACGTGGTGGACGAGCGCATGGACCCCTTCGCGGCAACCGAAGGTGCAGCGAAACTGCTGAAACGTAACTATGCCCTGACCGGTACCTGGCCGCTGGCGCTGACCAGTTACAACCACGGGACGGGAGGGGTTCTGCGTGCAGCTAAGCAGGTGGGTAGCACGGATATTGGTGCAATAGTGCAGTCCTACAGAGGCCTGGCTTTTGGCTTTGCGTCGCGTAATTTCTACGCGTCCTTCCTCGCGGCAATGGAGGTGGACCAGAATGCGGAGCGTTATTTTGGGCCTCTGAGTCTGCACGTTCCCACCAGCTATGAAGTGAGCGTAGTAAGCGATTACATACCTGTAAATGCGCTCTCTGATTGGATGGGTATTGGCATAGACGATCTCCGGCAGCACAATCCGGCACTGCGTGATACCGTCTGGAGCGGCGAGAAATATATACCCCGTGGATATACTATTCGCGTGCCCGTGGGCCATCTGAAGCAGCCGCTGGAAGCGCTTCTCGCTGCGATGCCGAACACGGCCCGCTACGGCTATCAGCAACCCGACCTGGAGCACCGCATTGTGTCAGGAGACTCCCTGTCCACCATCGCCAGACGTTATGGCACCTCGGTGTCCAAGCTGATGGCGCTCAATGGCATGCGCAATACCCGCATTCGCGCCGGCAAGACTCTTATCCTGCCCGGTACAGTGGCGGCAGCGCCCGCGGTCTCAGCGGTCCCAGCCCGAGCCTCGCAAGCGGGCGTGTATGTGATTCAAAAGGGGGATTCCCTGTGGAGTATTGCCCGGCGTTTCAAGGTGTCACAGCAGCAGTTGGTAGCCTGGAATGGGATCTCCCCCAAAGGTTACATACAGCCTGGCCAGAAGCTGAAGGTGACTTCGAGCTGAATTCCCTCAGGTGCCACAGAAGGTCTGCCGGACTTCCTGTTCCGGCCGCGGTGGCGTGGCGAAGCGGGTCAGTTCCGGTTTAAAGCTGAAGGGTTGCGAAAGCACGTCTACCAGGCTGTTGAAGGGGGCATAGTCTCCGTCTTCGGTGGCCGCGCGCAGCGCCTCTTCCACCAGGTGGTTGCGGGGAATGAAAACGGGGCTAGCGGCATACATATCTTGCCGGCGCTGCTCGGGTGGTCCCGGCTCCTCGGCCAGCCGCTTGCGCCAGCGCGCCAGCCAGGGCACGAAGGCATCGGTGAATTCGTACAGTTCTGCCACAGTTCCCTCCCCCGAGGCGTTCTCTGCCGCGTGGTCCGCCAGCCGCCGAAATGCCAGCGTAAAATCGCTTTTTTCCTCTGCCATCAATTGCAGCAGCTCTTCCGCCAGGGTGGAATCCTCTTCGCTGAGTGTTGTCAGGCCGAGCTTGCGGGCCATGCCGGCAGAATGCGCCTGCAGAAACTCGCCGGGGAAGGCGTCCACCGCCGTTTGCGCCAGGGCCACAGCCTGCTCCTGGTCGCTGTGCAATATGGGCAGTAGCGCTTGTGCCAGGGCTGCCAGGTTCCAGTGGGTAATGCCGGGTTGGTTGCGGTAGGCGTAGCGGCCGCCGTGATCAATGGAGCTGTACACCTTCTCCGGGTTGTACTCGTCCATAAAGGCGCAGGGGCCGTAATCGATGGTTTCGCCGGACAGCAGCATATTATCGGTGTTCATCACGCCGTGGATAAATCCCAGTAGCTGCCAGCCAGCAATAAGGGATGCCTGCGCACTGACCACCTGCTGTAGCAGCGCCAGTGGCCGGTTCTCCGCCTCCAGCGCATCCGGGTAATGCCGTGCCAGCACGTAATCGGTCAACAGCGTCAGGGCCTCGGTATCCTTGCTTGCGGCAAAAAACTGGAAAGTGCCAATGCGGATGTGGCTCTGGGCCACCCTCGCCAATACCGCGCCGGGCAGGAAGGATTCGCGGGTTACCTTTTCGCCGGTGCTTACCGCCGCCAGTGCCCGAGTGGTGGGCAGGCCCAGGGTGTGCATGGCCTCGCTTACGATATATTCGCGCAATACCGCCCCCAGTGGTGCGCGGCCATCGCCGCCGCGTGAGTAGGGCGTAGGGCCGGAACCCTTCAGCTGAATGTCATAGCGAATACCATCGGTGCCCAGCACCTCCCCCAGCAGTATCGCCCGGCCGTCGCCCAATTGGGGGTTGTAACTGCCGAACTGATGGCCGGCATACACCGTTGCAATTGGTTCGCTGCCCGGCGCCAGGGTATTGCCCGCCAGTATTGATGTTCCTTCTGGAGATTCAAGCCAGGCCGGGTCTATACCCAACAAGCATGCGAGATCGTGGTTGACCCGGATCGGTCCCGGATTTATCACAGCTGTGGGCGCCCGGTGTGAAAAGAGCCGCTCTGGTAGCCGTGCGTAGCTGTTGTCGAAGGGGATGGCGGTCATGGGTTCAATAGCCCGCTTTCATGTTGACGATATTCAGCAGGTGTCCGCCGGCCACGTAGCGGCGCAGGTTCTCTGCTGCGATGGCGGCCACGCGTTTCATACTGTCGGCACTGACAGCAGATACATGGGGCGTGATTATGACGTTGCTCATACCCCACAGCGGGCTGTCTGCTGGCAGCGGTTCCGGGTCTGTAACATCGAGCCCGGCGCCGTAGAGTTCGCCGGATTCCAGTGCTGCGATCAGGTCGGCGGTTACTGTGCTGCCGCCGCGGCCAACGCTGATGAAGATCGCACCGGGCTTGGCTTTATCAAAAAATGCGCGATTAAAGATGCCGGTGGTCGAGTTGGTCAGCGGCAGTGCATTGACGATGACATCGGCCCTGGCAGCCAGTTCTGGCAGCTCACCGGGCAGGCCCACATACTCGACAAAATCTGGCCCCGTGCGCGATGAGTTGCGTGTGGCGATGACCTTCATTCCCAGCCCGTGGGCCCGCCAGGCGATTTCTGTGCCTATCCCGCCCAGGCCCACAACCAGCAAGGTTTTGCCCTGCAGTTCGCCAAAGCTCGCACGGCTCGCCGGAGAGCGGTCCCAGCGGCTGTCTGACTGAGCAGCCTGGTAGGCCGGCAGATCTGATGCGAGTGACAGCAGCATCGCCATACTGTGTTCAGCGATGGCTGGCCCCATTAGACGCTTGCTGTTGGTGAACACCCTGCCCTTAATTTGCGCCGGGGAGAGGTCAGCACAACCGTCGACACCCGCGGTATAGCTGTGCAGCCACAACAGGCGAGGTGAGGCGTTGTCGATGGTTGCCTGGGTGCACAGGCTGATTATAGCGTCAGCGCCCGCCAACACCTCGGCGCTGGGCACCATGGTTTCCGAGGTATCAAATATCAGTGTTGCAGTGCCAGCAGTCTTGCGCAGCTGCTGCTGGAGTCCAGGCATCCGCTGGGCAAAACTGGCGGGTAGGCTCACAACAATACGTTGCGGGTCCCAGTTGGGGTTGACGCGTATGGCTGTCTCATCCTCATACAGGCCCAGCTCCTCTATAATTTGCTGAGTCTCGGCATCGGGTGATGCAGTTTCCGCGGAGACTGAATGCGCCACCAGCAGCACAGTGATCATGGTAAAAATCTTGTTCATGTAAATCATCGTTTGCTCCACACTGAGTCCTTTCCAGCATAAGCAGATTCAGCAATGAATACGAGACATGAGGTGTTCCGGACTTAAAAAATTTGCGCTAAATGTGCTCTGGGCCAGCTGATGAACTGGATTTTCAACACTGCGGCACGCTACGCTGCAGCACACTGTTTTTAGAGGATACGGACAATGACCGATCTGGCCTGGGATACACTGATTCGAAGTGCGCTGGTTTTCGATGGCAACGGGGAGGCACCGCGGCGGGAAGACATTGCCTTGAAGAATGGCCTGATCGCCGCCAGGGGGCATGCTTTACCTGTGTCCCAGGCAGAGCGGGTGATTGAGGGTGAGGGCAAGTGGCTGATGCCGGGCCTGCTGGATATCCACACTCACCTGGATCTTGAGGTCGATCTGGAGCCGGGCCTGCCGGAAGTGGTGCGCCATGGCACCACCACCGTGGTCGTCGGTAATTGCAGTCTCGGCACGTGTTTCGGTCAGCAGGTTGAGGGCGAGCAAAACCCCATTGTCGACTGCTTCACTCGCGTGGAGAACATCCCCAAAACGGTGCTGCAAAAATGCGTTAACGCCGTAAGCTGGAGCGACACCGGTGCCTACATGGACCACTTTGCTGATATCCCCCTGGGCCCCAATATCGGGGTTTTCCTGCCTCACTCCATGCTGAGAATAGAAGTCATGGGCTTGCAGGAGAGTATAAGCCGCGAGCCCACGGAAGCGGAACTGGCGCAGATGGAGGTGCTGCTGAGCCAGGCTATGGATCAGGGCTATCTGGGAATGAGTACCGATGGCCTGCCATTTCACTATCTTGCCAACCAGCCCCATACCGATAAGCGCATCCCTACGCAATTCGCGAGCTTCAGCGAAATGAAACGCCTGCTAAAGGTGGTGCGGGACAGGGGCCGGGTCTGGCAGACCACGCCTATCCTCGAGAACCGGGCCAAGGCCTTTTTATATTTTCTCCTCACCAGTGGTCGCTTGTTCGGCAAGACCCTGAAGACCTCGGCCTTGTCCGCCGTGCGTTTTGCGCTTGCGCCCAATGCCAGTCGGGCGTTTCTCGGTTTCGCCGCACTGGCCAACAGCGGGCTGCTGCAGGGAAATATTCATTTCCAGGCGCTGGGCACCAACTTCCGGATCTGGTCAGATGGCATCGTCAGCCCGCTGTTCGAGGAGCTGGAGTCCACCAGCAAGTTGATCGCGAAAGAGTACGACGATGTTGAGGGCCGGCGCGCGCTACTCGATGACCCACAGTTTGTCGCTGAATTTCGTCGGGACTGGCACTACGGCCGTCACGGGCGTAATTTGGCCCACTTCAAGGCTCGCATGGGCTTACCGGATATCCTGGTAGTGCGCGAGCTCAATCGCATGGTTTTCGACGGCGCCCCGGTACCCGAGTGGGAAGGCGAGAACATGCAACAAGTCTACGATAGACTGGAGCGCTTCCAGCGTGGCCATAGTGAGAGCGCGCGCTCCGATGCGGAGCGCGAATCTTTCGAAACCTTTCCCCGGCCCATCCTCGATGATGCAGAATTCATGCTACATCTCATGCGCACCTACGATAAAGGCTTCCGCTTCTGGGTGGACGTGGCCAATGTGAATAAAGAGGGAGTGCTGCCCCTGTTACTGGACCGCAATACATTGCCGGGATTCAATGACTCCGGGGCACACATCACCAATATGGCGTTCTTCGATGGCAACCTGATGTCCCTCAAGCTGGCCCAGCAGGAGTCCCTGCAAACCGTGAGCACCATGGTGAAGCGCCTCACCCGTGAACCCGCCGCTTTCTTCGGCCTGGATGTGGGCAGCCTGGAGATTGGCGCCCAGGCCGATATCGTATTGATAGACCCGGAGGCGCTGAGCCAATGGGATGACAACGAATCGCGGGAATTCACCTATCGCGAGTTGTTTGAGCACAAGCAGCTGCTGAGCCGCTCCGACGGAGTGGTCAGCGAGGTGCTGATTCGCGGGGAGCCGGTGTGGCAGGAAGGCGATTTTACCGAGGCGCTGGGAACCCGGCAACTGGGGCGTGCCCTGCGAGCGGCGTGATATCGGCTATGCTTGAGGTCCACCCGTTACTATGACTGCAAGGAAGAACTAAATGTCCGCAAAAAACGAGATGAATCTAATTCAGGAATGTTCATTCATAGCCGGGCTCAGGCCGCCCTTGCCTATTGGTGAAGGCCCGATTGGCACGCGCATGTATTACGATGTGACAGGCGGTGAGTTTACGGGCGACCGGCTGAGAGGGAAGATTCTCGGGGGTGGTGAATGGGCGTTGATGGGCCCCGACGGATATCTTCGTCTCGATGTTCGCCTGCAGATTGAGACCCACGATGGTGCGCTTCTGTATCTGCAGTATGTGGGCCTGCTGGACGTGAATGAGACGGTTCAGAATGCACTGGCAAACGGTGGTGAGACAGACTTCAGCGACCAGTACTTTTATACCAATCCACGATTTGAAACAGGCGATGAGCGCTACGCCTGGTTGAACAAAACGTTTTTTGTCGGGCAGGGCCGTATTGCCCCGGATCTCGGCGTGGAATACCGACTGTACAGGCCCGCGTGACAGAGGGCAGCAGAAGGTGACGGATCAATCGGCCAGTTTTGTCGGCTCCATTCCCGAGTACTACGATGCCTTGCTCGGGCCGCTCATCTTTCAGGACTATGCCGCGGACCTGGCCAACTGTGTCGCTGCTCTCGCGCCAGGCTCTGTGCTGGAGCTGGCCGCGGGCACCGGCATCGTCTCGCGCAAGTTGCGAGATACGCTGCCCTCGTCTTGCAGCCTGCTGGTCAGTGACCTGAACCCCCCTATGCTGGAGGTGGCCAGGCAGAAATTTCAGAAGGCTGAGGATGTGCATTTCGAGGCTCTGGATGCGACCCGGTTGCCATTCGGTGACGCCAGCTTCGATGCGCTGGCCTGTCAGTTTGGGGTCATGTTTTTCCCGGATAAAATGGCATCATATAAAGAGGCCCTGCGCGTGCTGCGCCCGGGGGGTAGTTATATTTTCAATGTCTGGGGGACCTGGGAGCAGAACCCCTTCGCCCGGGTCGCATTTGAGGCAGCGGCGACTTTTTTCCCGCCGGATGATCCACCCGTTTTCTACCGCGTCCCGTTCAGCTATAACGATGTCAGCGCAATTGAAAGAGCACTTACTGAGGCCGGATTTGCCAGCGTGACGACCCGGTCGATGCCGCTGCACAACAATCTTCCCTCCGCGCAGGATTTCGGTAGGGGCCTGGTTTTTGGCAATCCGTTGATTGACGAGATCGCCGCCCGGGCCGGTGACCCGGAGCAGATAGCTGCCGCCGTTGGCGATGCCCTGCAAAAGGAGCTGGGGGCTAACTTATCGCTGGAGGCCCTCGTCATAACCTGCAAAAAAGCGTGAACTGCGCAAGCGGGACGGTTGTTTAGAAGCCATAGGCAGCTTAGTGTCAGGTCTCGCTTCTGTCGCCTTTTCTCCAGACTTTGGCACCAAAGCCGGTGTCATTGCACCGCTGTGGCATTACAATCCTTGGTTCTTTCTGAATCCAACTACGGGGAATACGTCCATGTCACTGGACTTCGACAGTGCGCGCCTGCCCAATCCCAATATCCGCCCGGAGCACGAGGAATGGCGCACCCATTTGCGTCGGTTTATCGATACCGAAATCATGCCTTTCGCGGAAGACTGGGACGAGGCGGGTCATATTCCGATAGAGCTGTGGCCCAAGGCGGCTGCGGTGGGACTGTTGGGCCTGGGTTACCCTGAAGAATTTGGCGGCACCAACGAAGGCATCGATTCCTGGCACCACTGGATCGCCAATGAAGAGATGTCGCGAATTGGTGTGGGCGGTATTCCCGCCAGCTTGATGGTCCACGGTATTGGCCTGCCGCCGGTGCTCAACTGGGGCAGCCAGGCCTTGAAGGAAATGGTGGCACCACCGGTACTGGCAGGGGAGAAACATATTGCCCTGGGCATCACCGAGCCCGGGGGTGGATCAGACGTGGCCCAACTCGCGACTACTGCCGTGCTGGACGGTGACCACTACGTGGTCAATGGCTCCAAAACCTTCATCACCGGCGGTATGCGCGCAAACTGGGTATCTACTGCGGTACGCACCGGTGGCCCTGGCGCAGGCGGAGTTTCAATGCTACTGATTCCTGCTGATGCGGAGGGTTTCAGCCGCACCCAACTGGACAAGAAGCAGGGCTGGTGGGCTTCCGACACAGCCACACTGTATTTTGACAATGTGCGGGTGCCGGTGGGCAATCTGCTGGGCGAGGAAAACAAGGGTTTCCTGGTTATCATGACCAACTTCAACAGCGAGCGCATGTTTATGGCGGCCGCTATGGAAGCACTGGGTCGGGTTTGCCTTGAAGAAGCTGTTAATTGGGCGCGCGAGCGCAAAACGTTCGGCAAGCGGCTGGCTGACCATCAGGTTATCCGTCACAAGATCGCACAGATGAAACAAAAGCTGAACGCCACCCAGGCGTATATCCGGGTCTGCTATGAGTCTATCGAGGCGGGCAATGCCAACCCGGGAGACATTGCACTGCTAAAAGTACAGGCCAGCGAAACCATGGAGTTTTGTGCCCGGGAAGCCATGCAGATACTGGGAGGCATCGGCTATATGCGCGGCAACCGGGTAGAGCGTATCTACCGTGAGGTGCGGGTTAATGCCATCGGCGGCGGCTCAGAGGAAATTATGCGGGATCTGGCTGCACGCCAGTACGGCGTTTAGGGGACAAGAGGCATGAGTGCTACAGAACAGGAACTGAAAGATTTTCGCAGCCAGGTATCCGCCTGGATGAAGGACAACCAGCCCGCTGATCCGGGTTTTCTGCTGCCCCAGACTTTTATGGAAGTGGGCGATGAACGCCAGCTGGAGTTCCTGCGGGAATGGCAGCACAAGGTGTCGTCTGCCGGTTATCTGGGTATGGCCTGGCCAAAAGAATATGGTGGTGGCGGTGTGGAGCGCGCGTATCAGGCCGTCGCCGACCAGGAGATGCGCCGGCATGCGGTGCCTATTTGTTTCAATGTGATCGGCCTCGGCTGGGCCGGCCCCCTCATTATCGATATCGGTACTGATGCAGAAAAAGCCCGCTATCTGAAGCGCATACTCAGCGCCGACGATATATGGTGCCAGGGCTTTTCCGAGCCCGATCACGGCTCTGACCTGGGCAACGCCCAGACCCGCGCCGTGCGTGACGGTGACGAATACGTCCTTAACGGTCAGAAGATCTGGACCACCATGGGCAACTTCGCCCAATACATGATTCTGCTGGCGCGAACGAATACCGATACGGCCCGCAAGTATGATGGCTTGTCTTACTTCCTCTCGCCCATGGATGTACCCGGAATTGAAACGCGGCCCATCCGCAAGATTACCGGTGAGTACGGCTTTACCGAGACGTTCTTCACCGATGCCCGTATTCCCGCCGACTGCCTGATGGGAGAGGAGGGGCAGGGCTGGAAGATAGCGATGCAGACCCTGCAATACGAGCGCGGCGCAGAAGCGGGAGCCGCTGGCGGCCTGATGATGGTGCGTGTGACCATCGACGATATGATCGAGGAATTACACGACGTAACGCGTGACGGTGAGCCAGTGCTGAAGGACGCGGTGATGCGCGATCAGTTGGTCAGGATGATCATGGAAGAGAAAGCCATCGCCCTCGGCGACCGCCGTGCGCACATTGCGCCGTTGACCTCGGATTACCCCGGCTCGCTGCCGCTGTCGAACAAATTGCGCACCACGGAGATGACCCGTCGTATGCGCCAGTTCGCAATAAACCTGCAGGGGGCCGCCGGCGGACTCTATGTCGGCGACGATGAGGCGAGACAGGGCGGTTTCTGGCAACGCGCCTATTTCAACAGTTTTTCGGCAACCATTGGTGGTGGTACCAGCCAGGTGCAGGCAAATATTATCGCCGAACACATTCTCGGCCTGCCGAAATAAGGGGTTAAATCATGTCAGTTATAGGAAACACCACGCTCTCGTTCAGTGAAGAGCAGGCCATGTTGCTGGATGTGGCGCGCGAGTTCTGTCGCGATAAGTCACCTATTTCGGTGGTACGTGCGCAACTTGAAACAGACGGCGGCTTCGACTCTGCGCTTTGGGACGAAATGGTAGCTCTGGGTTGGGCGGGTATTGCGTTGCCGGAATCCTGTGGCGGCTCGGGAATGGGTGTTGCCACGGTGGTCCCGGTTGTAGAGGCCATGGGCAAGGCGATGCTGGGTACACCGCTTATCAGCAGCACGCTGGCAGGGCAGTTTATACTCCGGGCTGGTGGCGAAAACCGTTTTGAGGGTGTGTTGTCTGAGATTGCTTCAGGCACAACAGCGGCGGTTGCCCTGTTGGAAAATGCCGACTGGGGCGATACCGGCATTGCCTGCAGTATCACTGCGGGTGGCGTGTTGCAGGGCCAGAAAAAGTTTGTGTCCGACGCGGAGGTGGCACGCTTGTTCGCGGTGCTGATCAATCACGAGGGCGATCCCGCGCTGGCAGTTGTGCGTGCAGAGCAGTTGTCGGCGGGCGCAATAGCGCCCAATACGTTGATCGATCAGACCAAGCGCAGTGCGACCGTGGATTTTACTGGCGTGCAGGTTGCCGAAGACAATCTGGTAACAGGTGAGGCGGTGGTTGCAGCGCTGCGCGATGTGCAATTACTTGGCGCATTGCTGACTGCCGCGGAATCCACCGGCAGTGCAGCCAGTTGTCTGGATACCGTGGTGGAGTACCTGAAGACGCGCAAGCAATTTGGCAAGCTGATCGGCTCCTATCAGGCGCTCAAGCATCCCACGGTGGATATTCTGACGGCGGTAGATTCCGGGCGCTCATTTATTTATCACGCAGCGACCCTGGTGGGCGAGGGAGCCCTGGATGCGGATGCTGAAATTGCCTGCCGTATGGCCAAGGCTCACGCCACAGAAACGCTGCTTTATGCCGGTGATCGCGCCGTGCAATTTCACGGCGGCATGGGTTTCACCTACGAGTGCGATGCCCAGCTATACATTCGCCGAGCCCAGTGGAGCCAGCAACAATACGGCGACGCCCAGCACCACCGCAAACGCCTGGCGAGCCTTTTGCTGAACTGATTGCTTCGCTGGGAAAGCGTCAGGTTTTCATAACGCCAAATACACCACTGGCCCTGACGATACGTTTGTCGCCGACGGTGAAATAGCAGTTGGCAAAAGCCATACTTTTGCCAACCTTCTGCACATCTGTCGTTATCTCTACCCAATCCCCGAGCTGTGCAGATCCGGCATAGTCGATGCTAAGACTGGCCGTTACCATCGGTGTCGGTTCCCCGCTGAAAAAACTGGCGTTGTAGCCAAGAGCGATGTCGGCGAGAGTGCTGAACACACCGCCGTGCATTGAGTTCCGAGCGTTGCAGTGCTTCTCGTCGACCCGCAAGCCTATAATCAGGCCCTGCTCTGTTTTCTTGTTATAGATCGGCCCGATCAAATCAAGGTAGGGGCTGGTTCTGAAAATCGTTTCAAATCCCTGCGGAATGTCGTGCATGTATTTTCCTTATTCAGCGTTCTCTGGTGCCCGCGTTCAGGTGTGCCCTTACGCGCAAAAATCGCAACAGGCCCAGCAACAATACAGCGCCTCCACTGGCCATCAGCAGCCAGGCGACAATCACGTAGGGGGGGTGAGTGGAAAAGAATTGGAATAGCACAGCGCCCCCGGCGAGCAGGGACAGCGCTGTGCGAACGTAGGCAAGAAGGGTGCGTTCGTTTGCCAGGCGCGTTCGTTCCAGGGCCAGGGTATCTCGCAGGTCTGAAAGGGCCACTTTGCTCTCCGTCTATCCGCTTATGGGTTTGTGCAAGATCCTAAGCGGTGATTATGTTGGTATGCGGTCATCGCTTCCATTGCTGTACAACCTCAAGCTGCCTTGCCATATTATCATTGCTGGTATCTTCCAGCTCGAGGCCAATTCAAGATCTTGCTTCCGCCCATCTCTTGTCACCCAGGGCATGGCCCATTGGCGCTAGGCCCTTTAAGATAGCGCAATCTTGTCAGCGGAGCTTCACATGAACAAAATCAACAGCGACCCCCGTATAGATCCTCGAATCAAGGCAATTCTCGGTATGATGCCAGCGGTGGCAATTGCCGATGTCGAATCGCGACAACAGGCCCTGGATGAGGCGAATGCCCCCCAGGCCGTCGCCCAGCGAACATTGGTAGAGGCCATGTTTGACAGTATTGATTCAGAGCAGGTGGCGCCGTCTGCCGGCCTGGCGATCACCACCCACGAGTTTACTTCCAGCCCCGACAACAACAGCATCAAGGTTCAGTTCATTCGGCCCGAGTCGGCAGAAGTTCTCCCGTGCGTGTACTACATCCACGGTGGTGGCATGCAATCGATGAGCTGTTTTTTGGGCATGTACCGGGCCTGGGGCAAGATTATCGCCGCCCAGGGGGTCGCGGTTGCGATGGTGGATTTTCGCAATTGCCTGACGCCGTCATCGACACCGGAAGTGGCTCCTTTCCCTGCGGGATTGAGTGATTGTGTGTCCGGCCTCAAATGGTTGGTCAGTCAGGCTGCTGACCTGAACATCGATCCGGCCCATATCATCGTGGCGGGGGAGAGCGGGGGAGGAAACCTGACTCTGGCAACCGGCCTGAAGCTTAAGCAGGACGGTGATCTGGGCCTTATACGTGGCCTCTACGCCATGTGCCCCTATATCGCAGGTGCCTGGCCCCAGGAGAGGTTTCCCTCATCGATCGAAAACAACGGCATTATGCTGGACCTGCACAACAATCGCGGCGCCATGGCCTACGGCATTGAGGCATTCGAGGAGGGCAACCCTTTGGCATGGCCCAGCTTTGCTACCGAGGATGAACTCAAAGGCCTGGTGCCCACTGTGATAAGTGTTAATGAATGTGATCCGCTGCGCGATGAGGGTGTTGAATTTTACCGTAGCCTGCTGCGTGCCGGTGTTTCGGCGCGGTGTCGGCAGGTGATGGGTACCACTCACGGTATAGAGGTTTTTGCCAGTGCATGCCCAGAGATCAGTCGGGACACCGCCGCCCATATCGCCCAGTTTTGTCGCGAGACGTAGGGCCTCCTATAGGGCAGGGCCCGGCCCCGTTGTTGCTTGTCAGGGCATCGGGTAGCCATCTACAAAATCGCTTTGGGTAACTTCAATCAGGGTTGGAAGCTGCCGCCCGTTCGCGGCAAGCAACTCCGCGCTGAGCTCGGCCAGGTTTTTTACAGCGACAGCTTCACAACCGAAGGCGCGCCCCAGGCCAATGAAGTCCGGTGTGAAAATGTCCACCCCGATACGGGCGATGCCTCCGTCTTCCATAAACCGTTTGATTTCACCGTAACCGCTGTTGTTCCAGATAATGAATATCACCGGGAGGCCAACCTCAACTGCGCTGGCGAGCTCGCCAATCGTAAACTGGGAGGCACCGTCGCCTATCAGCCCGATCACGGGGAGATGAGGCTGCGCCAGTTTGGCGCCGATCGCGGCGGGTATGGCGTGGCCCAGTGTGCCAAAGCCGCTGGCGGAATGAAAATAGCGGCGCGCCTGCTCCGTTTCATAGTGCAGCCACGCGTAATACGTCGGCTGTGTTGAATCCCCGGCGATAATGACGTCCGGCAAAGCTTCCCGCAGGGTGGTGAAAAACGCTTCATAACGCTTGTCGCGAGCGCCGGTCAGGGCTGCGCGCAGGGCGGAGGCGCGTTGTGCCCCGCCTTTGGGCTTGTGATGTGCTGAACCCAGTGTGGTGTTGATCGCTTGCAGCGCCAGTTTCGCGTCGCTTTGTATGGCAATGTCTGCCCTGATGTTGCGGCTTAGTTGGCGCGGGTCGATATCAACCCGCAGCAATGTGCCGCCGATAGTCACGGGGCCGGAAAAGAAAAAGTCGTAATCGGTTTCACTGAATTCAGTGCCGACTGCCAGCACCACATCCGCCTGTTGAAATTCCCGGCGTATTTCCTCGCAGGAGCCAGAACCTCCTACTGCCAGGGGATGACTATAAGGTATAACGCCCTTCGCATTGACGGTGTTAACTACCGGTGCGTCCAGTGCCTCGGCAAGGGCGATTAGCTCACTTGCGGCGTTCACGCAGCCGCCACCAACGGCGATAAGCGGGCGTTGTGACTGCGCCAGCGCTTCGGCTGCCCTCGCTATACCTGCCGGAGCGGGCCCTGGGGGTTCGGGTAGGGCGAAGGGTGTTGTGTCCAGGTGGTCGGCAGCAGCGGTGATGACATCGAGCGGAATTTCTAGGTGAACCGGCCCGGGCCGTTCGCTGGCGAACACGGTAAACGCCCGGGCCAGCACCTGCGGCAGTTCGTCCGCACGCAGCAGGGTGTGACTGAAAACGGACACACCGGCAATGGTGCCGCTCTGGTGTGGCATCTCGTGCAGACGCCCTTCGCCCAGCCCGAGTTGATAGCTGCGATTGACGGAGGAGATTACCAACATGGGAATGGAGTCGGCGAGGGCCTGGCCCATCGCGGTGGCGATGTTGGTCATGCCCGGGCCGGAGATAATAAGACAAACCCCGGGCCTGCCGCTGGCCCGGGCATAGCCGTCGGCCATAAAGCCTGCGCCCTGCTCGTGGCGCGGTGTGATATGGCGAATGCTGGTGGCCGGGAGGCCGCGGTAAAGCTCTACCGTGTGCACACCGGGAATACCGAACACGGTGTCGACACCATAAGACTGCAGTAAGCTGGCAAGCACTTCGCCACAGGTCTTCATGATGGCACCTGTTGCAATGACACTGTGTAGCGTTCTATTCGATCAAAGGCCTTGCTCATGATGTGCACCGGATGCGTCAATGACAGGCGCACAAACCGGCGGCTGGTCTCGCCAAAGGCAATGCCGGGTAATACTGAAACCCCGCTGTGTTGCAGCAGGCCCTCTGCAAATACCAGGCCGTCATCCGCGAGCTGGGACACATCGAGCATAATAAACATGCCGGCCTTTGGCTTGTTCGCGCGCAGCCCCGCGATCCGCTGTATGCGCTCTAGCGCGTAGTCGCGGCGAACCCGGTACTCATCGGCAATGGCCCGCATATACTCCTCGTCATTCTGCAGGGCGAATGCGGCTGCGTCCTGCACGAACTGACAGCACCCGAATATGGTGCCGGAGGCAAAGTCGAGTATTCGCCGGGCGGTGTCTTCTGAAGAAACCGTCCAGCCCATGCGCCAACCGGTCATGGAGTGGGATTTTGACAGGGCATCGACGACCACCACGTTCTCAAGGGACTGGGCTGCCTTCAGCAGTGACACGTGTTTGGTGCCAAAAGTGATCATTGAATAGACCTCGTCGCACACAATCCAGACACCGCGTTCGAGGCAGTACGCGGCGAGCTCGCGCAATTGTTCTTCATCGATGATATTGCCGCCGGGGTTGCCCGGGGTATTCAGGAACAGCACCCGGGTGGCGGCGGTAAAGGCCTTTTGCACCACTGCCACGTCCAGCGAGAAATTGTCATCCGCATTCAGCGGCACGTGGATAACGCTGGCGCCTATTGCCGCCAGCAGCCCCTGGTAGCCGACATACATGGGCGAGGGAATGACGATCTCGTCCCCCTCGTTGAGGAAGCAGGACAGCGTGGTGAATATGGCATTGGTGCCGCCGGGGTGAATCACGATCTGGTCTATGCTGGTGGTGCTGCCACTGGATTTGGTTTCGATGTCGGCCACGGCCTGTCGCAGGGGAATTTCACCTGCACCGGGGGAGTAGTGAGTGCGCCCGGCCTTGAGGCTGGCAACGGCGTGATCGACAGTGATGTCCAGGGTGGGCAGGTCTGGATCGCCGATCGAAAAAAGAATAATGTCTTCGCCCGCCGCCTTCCGCGTGAGTGCTTTGTCGTGCACGCCCCACACCGTGGAGGTGTCCACTGCCAGTCGGTTTATGGCACGACTGAATTTCATTGGCGTGCGGCTCCAATTTGGATCGGCGACAGAGCCGGGCGAAGCACTGACTGGAAAGTTCCAGCATACCCCATCCCGACCAGCGATTTAGACTCTACTACAGCTCAGTAGTATGGAAGATCCCCCGCCTTATTGGCTATTGATTTGCAGGGTGGTGACAAAACTATGTTTGGTATTGTGCCCGGCCAGCTGAATTATAGCGCCGTTACGATCCGGGTGCTCGCCGATGCCGGTCACGGCGTTTCACTTGCCAGCGCTTTATCGCTGCAGGCTTACTCCTGTTCGCTGACCTCGATCTCCATCAGCACGTCGTCTGCCGCTACCTGCAAACCGGCTTTCGCCATTACTTCGAGCACGGTGCCAGAGGCTTCCGCCACTATCTCGTAGTGCATCTTCATGGCCTCCAGTATCGCCAGTGTCTGGCCTGCAGTTACCGTGTCACCCGGGGCGGCGCGCACTTCCAGTAGCAGGCCGTGCATGGGTGCGCTCACCCTGCCGCCGCCACTCGTCTGTTGCTGGGCGCCATCCAGGCGAATCAGGTCGCGATACACCGCGGCCCGGCCGTCGATGGACAGGTACAGTTTACCCGGCTCCGGGGTGTGAAAGCGCGCGCTGTGCTGCACCCCGTCAATCCTGATATGCGCCGTGCTGCCCGCAACCGACAGCAGATCGACAATACAGGATTTGCTGGCATCAAAGACCTGATAGCGGCCACTGTCCAGGGGCGTTACCGCCAGATCGTGGAGTACCTCGCCGTGTTGGTAGCGCTTGCGGGAAATAAGCGGGCTGGCATTGGACCAGTCCCGTAGTTGCTCAGCCACCAGCACGCTGCTGTTATAAACCGCCTGGTGATCCAGGCTCAGTTCAATCACTGCGGCCACTGCACTATCAACGAAGCCTGGCGCAGGGCTGGCGATCTCGCCCTCGGCAAACTGCTCGGCGATAAACGCCGTGGTCGCTTCGCCCTTGGCAAAGCACTCCTTCTGCAGGCAGGCGAGCAGAAAATCCCGGTTGTGGCGGGGGCCGAATAGCACGGTTTCCTGCAGCGCCTCAATCAGGCGCAGCCGGGCGATCTCCCTGCTGGGCCCGCTGGCGATAATCTTGGCCACCATGGGATCGTAAAAGGGAGAAATGTCCTGGCCGCTAGCAATGCCACTGTCCACGCGAACACCGACACCTGCAGGGGGCGACCACAGATCTACCGGGCCGGAGGTGGGCAGAAAATCCTGGGCGGGATCCTCGGTATACAGCCGTACCTCAATGGCGTGGCCTTCCAGGGTGACATCTTCCTGGCTGAAGCCGAGGGGTTCCCCCTGGGCAACCTGTAGTTGCAGTGCCACCAGGTCCCTGCCGGTTATCAACTCTGTGACCGGGTGTTCCACTTGCAGGCGCGTATTCATCTCCAGAAAGTAGAATTTGCCGTTCTCATTCAGCAGGAATTCCACGGTGCCCGCGCCGCGGTAAGCTATGCTCTTCGCCGCCGCTACGGCGGCAGCACCCATTTCGGCCCGCAGGCTTTCCGTCATCACCGGGCAGGGCGCTTCCTCTACCACTTTCTGGTGGCGGCGTTGCACCGAGCAGTCGCGCTCGCCCAGGTGTACGGTGTTGCCGTGGCTGTCTGCGAACACCTGCAATTCCACATGCCGCGGCCGGATGATGGCTTTTTCCAGGATCAGCTCGCCGGAACCAAAGGCCGACTCAGCCTCCGCTCGTGCCAGCTTGATGGCGTTGGCCAGTTCCTTGATGTCGAGTACCAGGCGCATGCCGCGGCCGCCACCACCGGCTGAGGCTTTGACCATCAGCGGTGGCCCGATGCGGGCACCTTCCGTCAGCAACACCTCATCACTTTGGTCTTCACCCTCATAACCCGGCACGCAGGGTACGCCGGCGGCAATCATAAGCCGTTTGGCTTCGGCCTTATTGCCCATCTGGTGGATCGCCTCGGGGCTGGGGCCGATAAAGCTCAGGCCGGCCTCTTCACAGGCCCGGGCAAAGCCGGCGTTTTCACTGAGAAAGCCGTAGCCGGGGTGAATAGCACCGGCGCCACTGGCTTTGGCTGCCTGCAGGATATTGTCCTGCACCAGGTAGGATTCGTTGACCGGGCCGGGCCCGATACAGATAGCCTCGTCTGCCATCTGCACATGTGGTGCGTTCGCGTCGGCCTCGGAATACACCGCGACGGTGCGATAACCCTGGGCCTTGGCTGTGCGTATGACGCGGCAGGCGATCTCGCCGCGATTCGCCACCAGTATGCTGGTAAATCGTGTCATTTAGTTCGGTGTCCTGTGTAAAGTGCTCATTCTGCAGCCCAGCTGGGTTTGCGTTTCTCTACAAAGGCAGCCACGCCCTCTCGGCCTTCATCGCTTAACATGCAGGAGGCAAACCCACGGGAGGCAAAATCCAGCGCTTCAGCCCGTGGCCGGCGTGTGGTTTCAAAGACAATACTCTTGGTCACCGCGTTCGCACCCGGCGCGCACAGCGCTATCTGTTGCAGTACCCCGGCACACTTGGCCTCCATGTCGGCCGTGTCCTCGGCGAGAATGTGACCGATGCCATACTGCACGGCCTCCTGGCCCTTGAACCGGGCGCCGGTCAACATGAGCCGCCGGGCCTGGGTTAGGCCAACGCGTTCAGTGACAAAGGGAGCAATTTGCGCAGGTGGTATGCCCAGGCTGGTTTCACTGAGGCGGAAGCGGGTGTCGCGGGTGACAATGGTTACATCGCCCACACAAGCCAGCCCCAGGCCGCCGCCAATTGCTGCGCCTTCAACCAGGATAATGACCACCTGCGGCTGTTCGTTCAGTTTGATCATCAGGTCACCGAAGCTGCGGTTACCCCGGGCTACGTCTTCTTCCGAGGGCGCGCCACCTTGCATCCCGGATTTGAAACCCTTGATATCGCCACCGGCGCAAAAAAAGCCGCCCTTGCCACGTAAGATGAGGGTTCGCACGTTGCGGTCATCGCGTATTGCATCCAGTACGGCGGCCAGTTCATCGACCATTTCTGCCGAGAGCGCGTTCTTTGCTTCTGGCCGGTTCAGCCAGATACTCAGTACGCTGCCTTGCGGCTCCAGTATGAGGAACGATGTTTCGGGAAGTGTTGTCATGGTTGTATCTCCATTACATCCTCGCTATGCCGAAGCTGTTGGGGCGCACAATGCGGTGGCGGGTTTCCCACACGGTTTCCAGCAGAAAGCCCAATGTTTTGCGAGCCTCGCGGGGATCAATCATGCCGTCGTCCATCAGGCGGCCCGAGGTATAAAAAGCGTCGGACTGGCTGTCGAAAATGTTAGCCAGGTAGGCTTCCTGTTTTGCCAGGGCATTTTCATCGGTGGCCTGGCCGGTAGCGGCCGCCTTACCCCTGGCGACCATGGACATGGTCTTTGCCGCCTGTTCGCCGCCCATTACGCCGGTGCGAGCATTGGGGAAGGTGTAGAGAAAATCCGGCTGGTAGGCGCGGCCACACATGCCGTAGTTGCCAGCCCCGAAGCTGGCACCTGTCATGAAGGTGATGCGCGGAACCTCAAGGTTGCGTACGGCCTGGATCATTTTCGAGCCGTGCTTGATCATGCCCGCGTGCTCAGACTTCGTGCCCACGATGTAACCGGTGGTATTTTGCAGGAACAGCATCGGTATATTGGCCTGGTCGCACAACTGCAAAAATTGCGCGGCTTTTGTTGCACCCTGTGGGTCAATCGGGCCGTTGTTGCCGATAATGCCGCAGGGCAAACCGAAGATGTCGGCCTGAATACACACGGTGGCGGCGCCGTAGCGCGGCTTGAACTCCATGAAGTCTGAGCCGTCTACAATTCTGGCCACCAGTTCGCGCATATCGTAGGGATTGCGGTAGTCGCAGGGAATAATGCCGGCCAGTTCATCGGTATCGTAGAGAGGTTCGCGATAGGAGCGCCGCGTGGGTGTGGCGCAATCCTTGTTCCATTGCAGTCTGTGCAATAATTCGCGACACATCTGCACCGCCTGACCATCGTTTTCTGCAAGATATTCGACCAGCCCGGAAACAGACGCGTGCATTTCCGCGCCGCCCAGTTCTTCCTCTGTGGCGATTTCGCCGGTGGCTGCCTTGAGCAGGGGCGGGCCCGCTAGAAACGCGCGGCCATTACTTTTTACCCCGATTACATAGTCGCTGAGACCGGGCATGTAGGCTCCCCCGGCAGTGGAGGAGCCATGCAGTATCGATATTACCGGTATACCCGCTTTGCTCAGTTTTGCCAGGTTGCCAAAAAGAGCGCCACCGTTGGAAAAGCCTTCCACCGTGTAGTTCAGCAGGTCGCCGCCAGCACTTTCCACCAGGTGCACAAAGGGCAGCTTCTGCTCCAGGGCTATTTCCTCTGCGCGGAGAATGCGGTAGGCGCCGGAGGTAGTGAGGGAACCCGCCTGAATGCCACTGTCATCTACTACCACCATGCAGCGTACGCCGCTGATAAAGCCGATGCCGGCAATCACTGTGCCGCCGGGTATGGATTTTTCCGGGTCGCTGTTGTCCAGCAGGTAACCGGCAATATTACCCACAGCCAAAAAGGGCATGCCCGGGTCCAGCAGACGCGCCAGGCGCTCCCGGGGTGTCAGCTGGTTGCGCGCCTCAAAGCGCGGCTTGCGCTTTTCCGAAATCATCGCCCCGCGAGCATTCAGTGCTTGCAGGTGCTCAATATGAGCGAGCATTTCCGCGCGGTTTTTGTGGAAAACCTCGGAATTGGGATTCACCTTCGAATTGAAAACGGTCATACCAGACCCTCCGCCATCGCCGCCGGAATCGGTACCGTGCAGCAGAGCAACAACTGGGCATAGCCCTTGCCCTGGGCGTCGTTGCGCAGGCTTGCCACACCGCCGCCTCCCAGCACATTGTGCAGCAGGAAGTTGATAGCGTTGGACCCGGGCAGGAGGAAGCGCTCAACATTACTGTCGGCCAGGAAGTGGGCGAATCGTTCGCTGACCACGGCCTCGGTAAGCGCGCTGTATATGTAGGGCAGGTACTCGGCTTTGCGCGCGATAATTCCGACATTCGCCTTATTCCCCTTGTCGCCGCTGCGGCCCCACGCCAGCGCCACCAGTGGAACCTCCACTGTGTCTCCCTCCTTTGCTACTACCGGGGCCGGAACGCGGGGAATGGCAGCGACATCGAAGGCCTCGCCATAGGCTTCATTACAGACCAACTCGTTGGCATTTATGAGAATGCGAACCGCGACCTTGTTCTTGGGAATGGTAAAGGAAAACAGACGCACCACCGGGGAGGGCTTGGGCCGGCCCCCGGCAAAGCCGGACAGGCCCGGCGGGGTGGCAAGCCCAAGGCCCACCGCTTCCTTCAATAGAATGCCTATGCCTATGGCGTCCGGGTGTTTGGCGGCCAGCTTCATGGCGACTTCCCGGCTGCTTTTGATTTCTGCGAACTTGCCAAACTGGCTCTCGGCACCAATCAGCTCGATGCTGGTTTCGCTGAAGTCGGCCAGGCCCTGGGCCTTGAATACGTTGCGCGCGGCCTCGAATACTGCCTCTCCCAATGCCCTGGCCTTTCTGTCGGCATCGATGCCATAGAAAGTCATATAGGTGCCACCGCGAAACTGGTCGGCATAAGTTGCGCTGACCTTGTAGGTGTCGGGGGCGGGGCGGCCGGTGGCACCAGCGACCTTCACCCGGTTGTCACCCACCTGTTCAAGGGTGGCGGTGGAAAAATCACAGACCACATCTGGCAGCATGTAGGCCTGGGGGTCGCCAATCTCGTACAGCATCTGTTCGGCGACAGTACCCACGTTTACCAGGCCGCCGGTGCCCTCGGGCTTGGTGCAGATGAAGTTGCCATCCGCTGATATTTCGGCGATGGGATAGCCTATATTTGCCATGTCCTGCACCTGTTCCCAATCGGTGAAGTTGCCGCCGGTGGCCTGGGGGCCACACTCAAGGATATGGCCCGCCAGTGAACCCATGGCCAGTTGGTTCAGGTCGTCCCTGCCCCAGCCAAAGGCGTGGATGCAGGCACCCAGGGTGACGGCGCTATCCACACAGCGGCCGGTTACTACGATGTCTGCGCCGCTGTGGAGGGCACTGGCGATGGGAAAGGCGCCGAGATAGGCGTTGATGCTTTGCAGCTTGTTTGCGGCGGGGAATGCCTCGCCGGAAAACATTTCGCTGATATCGGCGGCCTGCAGTTCCTGCGCATTTGCCAAAAGGTCATCGCCTACAATACAGGCTACGGTCAGCGCCAATCCTTGCTCAGCTATTACTGCGCGCAATGCCTCGGCGCAGGCCTGGGGATTGACTCCGCCGGCGTTGGATACCACCTTGATGCCGCGCTCAGCAATGGTTGCCAGGTTAGGTTTCATTGCAGCGTCCACGAAATCCAGGGCATAGCCCTTGCTCTCATCGCGGGAGCGGGCGCGAGCCATGATCGACATGGTGATCTCCGCCAGATAGTCATAGACGATGTAGTCCAGCTCCTGAGCGTTGAGCAATTGCGGCGTGGCCCGGGCCGCGTCGCCCCAGAAGCCGCTGGCGCCGCCGATTCGCAAAACCATGTCAGTCATCTGTCAGTTCCTGCCTGTTCCATTTGAGACAGGCAATCATACTGAGTAGAGCTGCAAGGCACACGGGAAATGACGCCAACCACTACGGCGAAGGCGCCACCTGAGGGGGACCGATTTTTGTGCTGTGAGTACCCTCGCGTGACATCCCGAGGTATATAGAACCCGGAGCGACCACGGGCGCAGTTAGAGGCACCATGCTAGGCTACTGCTGTAGCGGAGATATGGGAGCTTTCCAGAGTGGGGGCGCAGAGTGCGGAAATAACAAATGGCGGAGGGGTGGTATACGCCAGGGCGCTGAAGGGCTTCATGGACCTGGCGGCAGCGTTGGGGGCAAGCCCCGAGCGGATCGCGCGGAGCGTCGAACTTGATATAACGCTGCTGACGGTACCCGATGCCCTGCTGCCCGTGGCAACGTATTATCGCCTGCATGAGCAGTTTCTGGCGCATACCCGCAACCCGGATTTTGGACTACTGAGCGGTAGGGTGTCCTATATGGAGAGCGCCCACCTGTTTCTTTATCTGGCGTCCGCAAGCCAGACACTGCGTGACTGGCTCAATATGCTACCCAGTGTCTCCAGCTTGCTGGGAGATGTAGGCTCCATAAAAATTGCCCGGCACCGTGAACATTTTGCGCTGGAGTGGCATCCGGAAAGAGCGCCCGACCCGGTTCGCTGCATTGTAACGGATGGCCTGTTGTCAGCCACGGCCCTGGAAATGGACGGCTACTGCCTGTTACCGGTAAGACCGGAACGGGTAGATTTCACCTACCCCAGGCCGAACGACTTGACAGTATTACAGCACACCTTTCGCGCTCCCCTGTATTTCGATCAACCCGTTAGTGCCCTGTATTATGACTGGCAGCTGCTGGACAACCCGCAGCTACATGTGAGTACGCGGTTTCATGATGCTGCTGTGGAGGAGTTCTCTGCCTACTTTAGCAATGATGCATCAGCTGCCGACCCGTTTTCTCTCAACCTGCATACCGCGATAAGGCGGCAGCTTCCCGCGGGCAGCTGCTCTATCGATAGCGTTGCCAGCGATTTGAATGTGTCACGCAGAACACTGCAGCGTCGCCTGAAAGACCGCGACAACAATTTCCAGCAATTGCTGCAGCGCGTAAAGTCGGACCTTGCGGCAAAGTACCTGGAGGACAAAAGCCTGAGCATTATTGAAATCGCCCTGCTGCTAGGTTATGGCGACCCCTCCTCATTTTCGGCGGCGTTCAAATCGTGGAATGGCATTACACCCAGTGAGTTTAGGCGCCAGTAGGCCGCCCCAGGCGACCCTTTTTCAGAGGACCCCTGAGACGGCTCCCTCTGGTGTATGCCTCCAGTTTTTTGATTAAGAAGAAAAAATAGAATGATACTGGTGCCGTGAAAAGAGAGGAAATGTGATCGATTATTGGAGGCTGGCGGACTATTGTTTCAGGGTGGCCCAAGGTAAGTTAGGGTAAATGATTGTTTGTGGGAGGTTTTTCTGAGATCAGGCGGCACATATATTCTACAAACATAGCCTCGGTGTTATATAGACCGGTCTTAATACTTCGCGGTTACATGCCACCCAGAAAAATCGTCTTTGAAATTATTGAAGACATTTATCCCCACCATTGCATAATCCACTACTTACGCAGTTTCAATCTATCCAGTTTGCGCTCTCAACGATGATGAGCGATTCTATCTATATGTACCGTCAGAAATCGCCCCTGTGGGCCGCACTTAACAACTCGAGGATAGGGACACCGCAAAAAAGACGCGATACCCCATCTCTCAATTCGTTATGGTGCACGCGAGAGTCTGCTTTCGACGCGAAAGGGTCGTTAGCTCATACGCCGTTCGTCCTGGATTCAGTCAAAGGCGACTACCGCTTCGATCTCTTTTGCGACATTCGGATACACACCCAATCAGGCTAGTTTGGTCTATTCTTGAGATAATCTCAAAATACTTACCGGAATAAATCATGGTTGCAACAGCAGATGCCATCCAACTATATACCGCAAGAAGTAAACGCTATTTGCGTTTTGTAAATGCTGTAGCCTATCCACAAGGCATTCGCTCCTATTTCCAACAGTCAATCCATCTTAAATCAGGACTTCATGTCCTTGATGCCGGCTGTGGAACCGGCATTGCGACCCTGGCACTGCGGAAAGCGATGCATAACCGTCAGCTCCAGCCTGGAATAATAAATTGCTTTGACATCACTCCGAAGATGTTGGCCATATTTCGAGAAAAACTCCGAACGGATGCAATCGAGGGAATCAAAGTAGAGCAGGCTGATGTACTACATTTGGAAGCGCTTCCCGAGGATTGGAAAGGCTTTGATCTGATTATCTCCGCAGCCATGATGGAGTACCTGCCAAGTGAACGTCTCGTCGATGCGCTGTCCGGTCTCAGGTCGCGCCTGGGCGACACGGGTAGAATTGTGCTGTTCATCAGTCGGAAAAACTGGCTAATGAGGTTCCTCATAGGTAATTGGTGGAGGGCTAATTATTACAATCAGGCCGAATTAACAGAATATTTTCGGCGAGCAGGTTTTTCCAAGATAACATTTGGTAGCTTCCCGTTTCCCTACAAACACCTCTCTGTCTGGGGCAATATCGTTGAAGCGAGCTAAGTATCTATTTGACATCGGCAAGGCAAAAACGAGTCTGTCAACCCACTGCAGTCTTGCTCAGAGTCGATGCGAGGCTACGGCCAATCCTCATGGCACAAAGCGGACCAAGATGGCAGCGTAACAACCATACAAGGCAATCAAGCGCGATGCCCCCATCCAATTCAGTCGAAGGCCATTTCTTTGTTGCTTCAAAATCACCGGGGTACGAGATAATTGATGGACTGCCACAATACGATAAATCGCCAGGTTTACGTAAAACTGTCAGGTAAACTGAGCAAATGCATAACCATCACATCAAAAATCCCTACACCCCATTCCGCTGCTCGCGCCTTTCCGGTGAGCATGGTGTCCCGAAAAATCGCCGTGGATTATAAGAGCATGGGCTTACTGGATCAGGAAAACGTGAGTTGCCCGTATTGTGGTGAATCTATTGAGGTGCTAATCGATATTGAAGACGCCGGCCAGGAGTATATTGAAGACTGCCAGGTGTGTTGTCGGCCCATCATATTTAGTGTTGCGATTGGTTCGGCGGGCCAGCTATCCGTATTGGTTCGCGATGAGAATGAGTAGTTGCGAGGCAGGATTTGAACGCATGTACAAAAAGGGCGCATAATAATGCCTCCAAATTTTCAGCCTTCGGCTCCAGTACACTGCGATTTCGCAACTCAGAGTGCTTACTTTTAGTATTGTAGTTTTCTAAAGCTTGATATATAGTTGACTAATCAAGTATATGTCGAGCAATAGTAATGTCGAAAAATTCAGTGAGTACTGCTTTTGTAATTCAAAATGCACTGCTGGCCTCCAAATTATCCAAGAGGGTGGAGAATCAGCTGGGCCCTCATGGCATAAGCTTTACTGAGTATATGATTATGCATCATCTCGATAGCTCTCCTTTGAAAACCATGCGCAGAATCGAGTTGGCAGAACATGTTGGTATAAGTGCTTCTGGAGTTACACGACTTATCGCACCAATGGAAAAGATCGGGATAGTAGAAAAAGAGGCAAACCCGCGGGATGCGCGGCAGAGTCTGGTCAAACTTTCAGTGACCGGACAAGGACTGTATAAGGAGGCTAGCGTGAGTTTTGAACATTGCGCTAATAACCTATTGGAGCATTTGAGCGAGAATCAGCAGGAGAAGCTCCTCGATCTTTCTGAAAAGATATTCAAAAATTTTGTGTAACTAAACACTGCACCTGGAAAATATTACCACGCTCGTTTTGTGTGTTTCGCGCGTCTTCCACAGGAGGCCGTTCCAGCGCCTCGCCAACGCTGCCGGTTAGCCCAGTGTTAAGCCATTCCACAATATACTGAAAATTGCTGTCGTTCCTATGCAGAGTGCTTTTCGACCCTTGAACGAAGCCCATCAATATAGATTCTGACCAAAAACTCGACATCGCTTTTTGCGTTGTCAGATATCGCCGCGCTCTCCAGCAGCCCATTTGCGTATTCCTTCGTCGGAAAACGCTTGTACAGCGATATTCTCGATACAGAGGAAGCAGCGACAATATCAGACATCGACGATTTTGCGAAGCCGTGTTTCGTAAACACTTCCAGCGCGGCCGAGGCAGTTGACGTCCAACACACCGCTGTTACTACGGAAGCATTGGTGCAAAGGGTGCACCACATGCCCGTAGGGCCGCGAGAATGACGTATACAATCAGTAATATTTTCTAAATACGCTATCCAGTCGGTCAACCAGTTAGAGGTCCTTTAATGAAGAAGACGTATTGGGTGATTTTCGTTGTGTTCTTCCAGCTAGCGGGTTGTGTCTCGCCGGACGCTGAAAAACTCGAAAGAGCGAATGCTGTAGGTTTGGACAAAGATCAATATGGGTGTATTGGTTCGGCGGGGTATTCGTGGTGCGCACGCTCGGAGCGTTGTGAACGTCCTTGGGAGCTTGCGGGGCGAGCTGGCTTCCCGAATACACAAGAAGACTTCGTAAGATATTGTTTTGAATAGAAAAAAGAGTTCTGTTTATTCGCTTCCTGTAGCCGCCCAGGATGTCGCCTCCTCCCCCCAGCGGCCTCTGCCGGCTGAGCGAGTAAGATCATGAATCCAGTAATTAGTGAAGCCATCGAGCAGCGGCGCGCAGGCCAGTTCTCCAAGTCTCGCGCTTTATTACGTCAGGTCCTGGATGACCCGGAAGTGTCGTCAGTAACGCATTTGCATATGGCCTGGTCTTACGATAACGAAGGGCTGGAACTTGAGGTAGTTTCCCACGGTGAATTATCACTGACAGGTCAGTTGTTAGAACCAGATCAGTTTGACGCGCTGTTTGGGCGTGCTGGCGCGCTTCGCAGCCTGGGTCGCTATGACGAAGCATTCAGATGCTTCGATGGATTGGACGTCAAATATCCGGATTCAAAAACCGTTTTACCCTTCTAGGCAATGTGTTTGTATAACCAGGGCCAGTACAAACAAGGCATGGAGATCTTGCTCACGCTGTTGGCAGACACTGCACAATGGCCGGAAATAGTCGAGTATGAGAGGGCAATTCGCCTTTATGCGGCGGACTTAGACCGTAAATGGTGAGTTTATAGTGTAAAATGTGAGCATTGTCAGGGAATTCAGAGAAATTGAGTCGATGACAGATGTCTGTAAGAATGATCCCGGCCATCGGGTCGTTGATAATAAATTGTTGCAGCGGACAGTGGCCCGTTACCAATTTTTTCTAGCGCAAAAATGCGCATCGCCTCAAATGCAGCTGAATTCAGGCGTTAACTTTCTAGGAACTACTTTTTAATGCTGGATAAAATTAATATCATACGAAACTACCTGAACGAGGTTAAGACTCGCTGTACCTACAATGCAGCAGCTAAAGCACTGGGTATTAAACCTACAGAATTTAAGAAGCTACTGGGTGATCGTACGCAGGAAAATTCCTGGTTCGTAAACACCGGTGCTGGAGAACCCGTAGGGTACGCGGATGACGAAAAGCATCCTGAGCTCTATCGGACGAAACGAATCATTACATCCGCAGATGTTTTAACCAGGAATTTGGATCTGTGAAACAGGTCCGCAAGCCAGTTAGCGTAAGTGTGTATCCGTTTTTTTGGGCAAAATCACAGTCCGAGTAAAGCTCTCCATATAGTGTATTAATTGAGCCGCCAACTCACTGGTGTTTATCTTCCTTATCTCTCGCCTGGAGAGTGTAAATTCATCTATTTCACCAAAACTCGCCACAATCGTAGATTATGCTGAGGCGATGGGTTACGAAGTGAGAATTGACTTTGTGCCCGGCAATCCAGGCAATATAACGAAAGCTTGTAGGGAAGGACTGAGAAGTGCCACGCCTGAAGCGGGTATTGGGTAAAAAACGGTAATTTATATGGTGTCACAGTCAAAGCAGAAACAAATCCTGGGGCTTATGGGTTGGCTATTTATAAGCTTTGCCGCTTCCGCTGTGGGAGCCGTGGCGTCAATCCAGGCCAAGTCATTCTACGGCCAGCTAGTCCAGCCTTCGTGGGCACCACCGCCTTCGCTTTTCGGGCCAGTTTGGACCGTGCTGTACGCCTTGATGGCTATTGCCGCATGGCTGGTATGGCGCGACGGAGGGTTGCGTGCCAATCGTATCGCGCTGTCGTTTTTTCTGGGCCAGCTCGTCTTCAACGCCCTGTGGAGCTGGCTCTTCTTTACCTGGCACCTCGGTGCACTGGCATTTGTAGACATCCTGTTTCTTTGGGCCCTTATTGTTGCTACCCTCGTTTCCTTCTGGCGCGTGCGTCCGCTTGCTGGCGCTCTGCTAATTCCATACTTATTTTGGGTCAGTTTAGCCTCTGCCCTCAATTACTGCTTATGGCAGCACAATCCTCAGGTACTAGGTTAGTGTTGTATCGCTGATTAGCGGTGTTAATCGGCTTAGGCATTGACCCGCCAAATATGGTATATATGTACGTTTTGCGCTATATGGTCAATTTCCATGTATCCGGAGTCCCACGGGAGAACCCGCCCATATGCTGAATCTGCCGCACAACAGGCCACAGGCTGTTGGATACTGCGCGCTGCAACTTAGCGTGTCTGGTGTCACTATTTAGAATTTCCGCTTTATATTCGAACTGGTGAATTCGAATATAATTTTCATTGTTCACCAACTATTATGAGTAAAGAAAATGAGTAAAGGTACTGTTAAATGGTTCAACGCCGATAAAGGTTTCGGTTTCATTACGCCTGAAGACGGTGGTAAAGATTTGTTTGTTCATCATTCAGAAATTCAAGCAGGAGGAGGATACGCAACACTGAATGATGGTCAGGCCGTTGAATTTGAAGTTGGCCAAGGTCAAAAAGGTCCATGTGCAAATAAAGTGGTTCCTATCTAGGCTGTAACACATACCAAACAAGAGCAGCGGACGGCTTCGTCGTCCGCTGCTTTTTTACGTTTAGCCGACGATGCCTGATTATCGGCGCCTGGTGATGAAACTTACCGGGTAGCGTGAAGCAACTCCACAATCTCATCGTACTCGGTGTAACTCAGGCACAGGGCAGAACAGATGCGCTGTCTCGGTGTTCCCAGTTTACGCAGGCATTTGAATAGCCCCATATCAAGTCTCGCAAGCAGCACCGGGTTAATAGCCGATTGGCCACTAGCTGTGCCTGCTGCTGTAAAAGCGCCGGGTTCGGCATTGCCGTAAACCCCCGTAGCATTGGAATGTTGTTGTTGCATGACAACCCCGCTCTGGTAAATGCTTGTCTGCCTTTCTGTGTGTATAAAGCCTCAGCCTGCTTCAAGCATAGATGCTGCCGGGCGTTTATTGAATATGCTTGGAGGGCAGGGACGTCGACTGGTTCACAATAAAGGTAATTTTTCTCGTGATTTCCGGGTAGAGGGGGGCTGGAAGCTGGGTTTCATATCTCAAGGACGATGATTAGGCAGTCTGCGGTCGATAAACCTGGACACCTCACCTCTGCGAGTTGGCTCTGTGCTCGCTTGTGCTACTCTGCCATTACACCAGAATAAAAACCCTCCGCTGCAGGAAACTACCATGCCAAGCGAACTCACTCCAAAGGGTGCCGATTTAAGTGCACGCGTCACTGGCTACGGCCTGTTTATGTTGACCCTGGTCTACGCCTTCAACTTTGTAGACCGCCAGATCCTGGTGATTCTGCAGGAACCGATCAAGCTGGAAATGGGCCTCTCAGACGCCCAATTGGGCCTGTTAAGTGGCTTTTCCTTTGCCCTGGTATATATCACTGCGGGAATACCTATTGCCTATTGGGCGGACCGCAGCAACCGGCGCAATATTATTGCCGCGGCGCTCACTGCGTGGAGTGGAATGACTGCGCTTTCCGGGCTGGCGCAAAATTACACACAGCTGCTCCTCGCGAGAATTGGGGTGGGCATCGGTGAGGCGGGTGGCAGCCCGCCTGCACATTCCATGATCAGTGACTACTACCCCCCACACAAGCGCGGCACAGCCCTTGCCATCTATTCCACGGGCGTGCACCTGGGCATTCTCCTGGGGTTTGTCATTGGCGGGCTGGTCAGCCAGGCATTTGGCTGGCGAGTGGCGTTTATGGCGGTGGGCATTCCCGGGGTACTGTTTGCGCTTGTTTTCGTGCTGACGGTGAAGGAGCCACAGCGCGGTCGCTGGGAGAGTGATGCAGAGGCCGCCTATAAGCCCACCATGCGTGAGACTATCACAGTACTGTCGTCTTTCGGCTCATTCTGGCTGCTGGCGGGAGGTTGCGGTTTGGCCGCCTTCGTCGGCTATGGCAATGGTAACTTTGCGCCGTCCTTCCTGATGCGTAATCACGGCTTTACTGTGGGTGAGGTGGGTATCGTGCTGGCCATTTTTGGTGGTGGCGGTGGCCTGATAGGCACTTTTCTCGGCGGTTTTCTGGCAGATCGAATCGGGGTGAAGGACAAACGCTGGTACCTTTGGTTGCCCGCGATGGCAAGCACCCTGGCGTTGCCGCTGGGGTTCCCCTACCTGCTGCTGGAAAACACGGTTGCGGTTATCGGGTTTATGTTTCTGACCACGATCATGATCAATACCTACCTGGGACCCTGCCTGGCGATTTCCCACACTCTGGTTCCACCCGCCATGCGGGCGTTGACCTCGGCGGTTCTGTTCCTGGTGTTAAACCTGATAGGCCTCGGCCTGGGGCCCCTGACCGTCGGCCTGCTAAGCGATTTCTATGCGGGATATTTCGGGGCCGATAATCTGCGCTACGCCATGTTGACCGTAGGGATGCTGGGTGCACCGGCAATTCTGCTGTTTTTTATGGCAGCGAAGCGCCTGCCGGCAGATCTGGCAAGGCGAGCAACCCTGGAACATTGAGCCCACGTTAATGACAGGCATGTTTAAAGCCTGCGATCAAGGTGTTGCCGTCGTGATCGAGGCGGGTTCTGTTGGCGGTTTGCGCAGGCTGAGTACAACCACGGTCAAAGCTGGCAGCATGGTCAGCGTGACCAGTGCAGCACCGATTATCCCAAACATCACGATGGCGCCCACACCCCGATACAGCTCGGTACCCGCGCCGGGAATCAAAACCAGCGGCGCAAGGCCACACAAGGTGGTGATGGTGGACATGGCAATAGGGCGCAGGCGAGCAGCAACAGCTTCATTCACGGCATCCAGCGGTGTCATCCGCTGCTCGTCCATATTCTGCACCGCCCGGTGCACAATCAGTATGGGGTTGTTAACCACTGTTCCCATCAGTATCAGGAAACCCAGCATAGAGATCATGTCGAAGGGCTGAACAATTTCGTTGAGCCCAATCAGGGGTAGTAGGCCTCCCACACCATTGAGAATCCATAGCCCGACGATGCCACCGGCTATGCCCAGGGGTATGGAGGTCATGATAAGCAGCGGATACCCCCAGTGGTTGAAGATGGCAACCATCAGCAGGTAGATGATCAGCAGTGCTACCAGGTAATTTCCCAATAGCGATTCTCGCGTGGCGTCCAGCTGGTCTGCTGCACCGGAGATCGCCACTTTAACATCCGCAGGTATCTGGCCCTGGTCGCGCAGGTAGCCCACAACCTCTGTTTGCACCCGTGCCACACCGGTCTCCAGTGGGATACTGCGCGGCGGTATTATATTGAGTGTTACTGTGCGCCTGCCGTTTACCCGCCGCACCATGCTACTGCTGACGGTCTCCTCGATGTCGGCTACTACTCCCAGCGGAAGTACTTCCCCTGTGGGCGTGAACAGCGGCAACTGGGACAGGGTGTCCAGGGTGGCGTTCTGGCCCACATCGCTATACAGATAGATGTCGATTTTGTCGTCTTCCAGAAAGAATTCGTCCACAAAGCTGCCGTCGGTGAGCGCGGCCACGGTGAAGCCCAGACTTTCGGCTGTCATGCCCAGCTCGGCGGCGCGTTCCCATCTCGGCCTCACCTCGACCATGGGCTGGGCCAGGCTGAGCGAGCTGGGTTGACTCTGGATGCGCGGGTTGTCAAACACCTCCTCAGCGCGCCGGTAGGCGGCCAGCGCCACATCATAAATAGTGACCAGGTTGGGCCCGGCGATATCCAGGTTGATGCTGCGGGTTCCACCATCGTTGCTGCTGATTATCGAGCCACGCGCCGCGAATGCGCGCATGCCCGGGTACTCCCTGTATTTGCGGGTGAGGGCATCCATTAGTGCGTCTACATCTCCCGGTCGCACTGGTTCCGAAATTATCCGAATCCGCGTGGCGTCCAGGTAGAGGTTGAGGTAGCGAATGGGCGGTACGTCGGTTTTGCCGCTGTCAAAATCTGTGGGATCGGCATCCACGTGAGCCAGAAACCACGTGTCGATCTCAGTGCCCAGCTTTTCCATGGCTTCGAGGTTGTAGCCCGGCGGGGCATTCATAGCGGCGAAAACCTTGGGCTCCTCGCCCTCGGGCAGGTATTCCGCCGCCGGTGTCAGCAGCCAGATAATCGCCACGCTCAGCAGTGCGGTTATCCCAATACATACATACCGGCGCGACGGCGTGGCGATGACATTGCGCGCGAAGGTGAGCGTCTTGTCCCGAATGCTGTCGGACCCTGGTCCTGGCAAGGGTGTCGAACTGCCGGCAGCTCTGCTTGCGCCGGCAAAATCCAGCCGCGCCGCGGCGGCGGGCACAATCGAGATGGCAGTCAGCATCGAGGCGAGGATCGCGGCGGATATCGCGATGGCCACATCGGAGTAGAGTTGGCCCGCTTCCTGCGCTACAAAGGCTACGGGAATAAATACCAGGATAGTTGTCATGGTGGAAGCAAATACCGCTGGCCATACCTGCTTCACGCCATTGAGTGCGGCAGTGAATCTGTCGGCCCCACGCCGGCGCTCCAGCTCGATGCTCTCCAGCACCACGATACTGTTATCCAGTGTCATGCCGATGGCAAAGGCAATGCCGGCCAGCGAGATTACGTTGATGGTCCTGCCGGCGATCAACAGGCCGAGAAACGCGACGATGATGCAGATGGGTATGCCAATCACACCGATAAAGGTGGCCTTGAGCGAACGCAGGAACAGGTACATGACAGCTGTGGCTAGCAGGGCGCCCAGTATCAGGTTCTGCCAGACATTGCGCACCGACGCCTCGACGTACGTCACATCATCTGCAACCGCTTTGATCTCCATCCCGGCAGGCTGCAGTAGCTCGCGATTCACGACGGCAACTTCGTCGAGCATGAGTCGCTTGATATCAATAACATTGGACCCCGGTTCGCGCCGTACCATAATAAAAATATTGGGAGACCCATTGAAGCGGGAGAGCGCCTGCTGCTCAAAGTGGCTGAGGCGTACATCGGCCACGTCTGACAGGCGAATCACGGTGTCACCCCGTCGTACCAGGATCAGTTCCTGCACGTCCCCGATTGTGTCGAAGCGCCCGATAGTGCGCAGCAGGTATTGCCGCTTGCCGGAGTCGATGGTACCGCCGGAACGGTCGAGGTTGCGGCTGCGAATGGCCTCGCGAATATCCACCAGGGAAAGGCCGCGTTGGGCGAGCCGGGCAGGGTCCACCAGTATCTGCACCTGGCGTTCAGCACCGCCGTAAATGATAATCTCCGAGACACCCGGCACTCCCGCCAGGCGCGGCTTCACGTTATCCTCGAAAAAGTCCTGCATCATGTTCATGTCCAGTTGCCGCGGATTACCCGGCAGGGTAACCGCACTGAAGAACATGAATGCATTACCGGAAAATGAATTGGCGAAGATTCTGGGCTCGTCTACGTTCTCGGGGTAGGAGGGCACCTGGCTGAGGGCGTTGTTCACCCTGATCATCATGTCGGTCACATCGGTGCCGAATGGGAATTCGAGTTCTATCTCCGCGGAGCCGCTGCGAGCGGTAGCGGTGATACGCGACAGGTTTGGCAGGTTGCGCAGGTAATCTTCCTGCTCGATGAGTATTTCTTTCTCCACGTCCTGCGGCGTAGTGCCCGGCCAGCTTGTGCGTACACTGATGGTGCGCACATCCAGGTCTGGAATCATTTGCACCGGGATTCGCAGCGCAGCCACAATTCCCAACACACAGACGATCAGTACGATCACTGTCAGTGGGGTGCCGTTCCGGATGATGCGTTCGAACATGGATTTACTCTTTTGCTTTAGCCGCTGGGAGAGCGACGCGCTGGCCATTCTGCAGTGTCTCGTTGCCTGTGGTTACCACCATCGCGCCGGCAGCCAGGCCGTCTCGAATTTCTACCATGGAATCGAACGACAGTCCGATGGACACGGGTTGTTCACGAGCAGTGGGGCCGCCCTCGCCGGAATTGATAACCCACACCACCACACGGCCATCGGGAAATCGAATAATGGCGTCGCGCGGCACGACCAGCCCACGGCGGCCAGTGGCGAGTTTCAGTGAGGCTCGCACGGACATGCCTGGCAACATTTCCTGTGCGGGATTCTGGGCCAGTACTCGCAGCAGAAAGGTTCTGGCGCCGGGGTCTGTCACCGGTACGACGGTCGCTACCCGGCCGGGATAGAACTGGCCGGGACTGGCGTTCAGACTGAACGTCACTGGGGTATCCGGGCGAATCTCCGCCAGGTAATCTTCGGATACGGGAAAATCGAGGCGTACATCATCCACGGCAACAAGATCAAACACGGCCTGCCCGGGATTGATCCACTCTCCTGTCTCGGTAAGCTTGGAGCTGACCACGCCTGCGAAGGGCGCCCGCAATTGGTGGCGCTGCAAAATGCCTTGCCGATAACCGGCATCCGCCTCAGCCTGGTGCAGGGCAGCTTGATCGCTGGCAACTTCGGCCTCAATATCCCGCACAACGCTCTCTGCAATGCTGCGTTGGGGTATTAAACGCTGCGCTTCCTCCAGCCTGCGCCGGGCATCCTTGAGGGCAGAGCCCACCTGCTCGACCTGTGCTTTCGCACTGTCCAGTTGCAGTTGCGCCAGTTCCGGGTCGAGTTCCAGTAACAGATCACCGGCTTTCACCTTGCTGCCGGCGTCCACGTACATCATGGTAACCAGCCCGCTGGTCGCCACTGAGAGGCGAGCGGCCTGGGCCGCCGTCACCGTTCCGGTCAGGTTCAGCACGCGTTGAATGTCCTGTTCCCGGGTGATCGCAGTAGTGACGGCTGCTGACTTCTCTTCCTGTGCCGAAAGTAAGAAGGTGTGGGAGCTGCCAAGCACTATTGTGAGCAATAGTGCGAAATGCCGAATTTTGCTAGCCATGTGTCGTCCCGGTTCCCTATTCCTTCCACCAGGGATAAAAAGAAGGCATATCGGAAGATGCTGTGTCGGTAAACTCCGGTGCGCGTTTTTCCAGGAAAGCGGCGACGCCTTCCTTACCGCTTTTCTGGCTGGCGTAGAAAATAGCCAGTGAATCCACCCGGTGTGCCTCGACCGGGTGTGGCTGGGCGGCATTGCGGTACATCATTTGGCGCGTCAGCGCGATTGCGACCGGGCTGTGCTGGGCAATACGGCCGGCGATGCGGTAGGCCTCTTCCAGCAATTTGTCGGCGGGCAACACCGCTTTCACAAAACCACCGGCCAGGGCTTCTTCTGGCTTCAGGATGTCCCCGGTATAGCACCACTCCAGTGCCAGTGACATACCCACTATGCGCGGCAGGAACCAGGTTGAACAGGCCTCCGGGGTGATGCCGATTTTGTTGAACACAAAACCAATGCGTGCGTGTTCCGAGGCGAGACGGATATCCATGGCACAGGTCATCGTGGCGCCTATACCCACGGCTGCGCCATTGATTGCAGCGATGATCGGTTTCTTGCAGTCATACATTGCCAGGGTCACCCGGCCGCCGGTGTCGCGTACGCTGGCGATCATCTGCGGGTCGTCCAGGCGAGTGTGCATGTCGTCCATCGTGGGCTCTAGGTCTTCGTCCAGCCCGAACACATTACCGGCGGTTGTCAGGTCCATACCAGCGCAAAAAGCCCGGCCCTCCCCGGTCACCACAACGGCCCGTACTTCGTCGTCATCACTGGCGCGATTGATAGCTTCGATTAACTCGTTGGCCATCTCTACAGTAAATGAATTGAGATGTTCCGGGCGGTTCAGCGTGAGCGTAAGAATATTATCGGCTACTTCGTAGCGCAGGGATTTGTAAGCCATATCAGGTTCCAGTGGTTTAGCGAGTGGTAGAATGCTGCAGGGGTTCACCCTACACGGCCGGCTACTATAGCGGGTTGGCGGCGGTTATTGAATTTGTGCGAGTTTTTTGGCTACCCAGTACCATACCGCTGCGTTGAGATTCAGGCCGATATGACTGCCCATTACCTCGATATTGTGTACATTGGCGTAGCTGCCGTCCTGGCAGGATGTGCGCCAGTTCACTACGCCGTCGGCCTTGGTATAAATTGCGGTGGTGGGTACGGGAGGTGGAACGGAAAGGGTGCCAGATCTCTCCTCGGGCTTTTTCCGCGGATTAAGGCGCTGGTACAAACGACTGGCATGTGATGCCTGCTGGTCGCCCTCGCTGAAGGGGCTGCCAAGCGTAATCACCTGGTTGACCCATTGCGGTCCGCTTCGCGCCATTTCCCGCGCGTAGATGCCACCGAGAGAGTGGCCTACCAGCGACACTTTACCGTTACCGGCGCGTGCGAGCGCTTCTATACGGCGGCCCAATTCTTCCCGGTCGAAGCCCTCCACACCCAGGTTTCGCCCCTGGCCCCATCCTTTGGCGGTATAGCCCAGCTCGCGTAAAAAGCGTATCAGTGGGCCGTTGCCCTCGTCGCTCCCCAGGAATCCGGGAAGAATCATTACACTCTGCTTGCCGTTTGCCCTGGGCAGCCTGCGTAAAAAAGGTGCCGCCGCAACGAGGCAGGCGGCATCGGCAAGGGCCCTTGGGCCATCGCTCAAAGCCAGCAGAGCATTGGGTGGTTTCAGCTTCATACGCGGGCTCCATTGCCAGCGAGCAGGTGGCGAGTTGGCAGTGTGTTATAGCTCATGGTTTTGCTGCCTGTGGAAACGAATTCACGAACATTCTGGCCCCCTTCATGCACCCTTTGCAAGGGCTTAATAAAGGGGCTACCCCGTTGCGGACGGCGCCCTGGGGGGTGCATGGCAGCAGGGCACTTTTGAAATATTAGTCTGTCCAAATACTATGGCGTTTACTTTTCTTTACATATCGCAAACTCCTGCCCGGGGAAATCTGTACCCGGGCATGGTAGCCTTTATTACTCTATAAATTGTTGCCACGTTGGTGGCCGGAGAAACCATCATGAGACCCCACCTGGGCTTGATACCCATTTTGGCACTGCTGGCAGCCTGTACTACCACCGATGAAATCATTATTGATAAGCAGGGCGTGGATATGTCCCGCTATGATCAGGATCTGGCGGATTGCCGCAGTTACGCCACCGAGGTACAAACCGGCAAGAAAGTCGCCAAGGGCGCCGCCTCCGGAGCCGTACTTGGCGGGCTGATCGGGGCGGTTACCGGTAATGCCGGCCAAGCGGCCGGGGTTGGTGCTATCGGCGGTGGCGCCAAGGGCGCCAACCAGGGCGAGCAGGATGAGGTTCAGGTGGTAAAACGCTGCCTGCGCGGTCGCGGCTATAAGGTGCTGAACTAAGTCCTAGTTGAACAACTTGTCCAGCAGCTTGCCCGCATTCTTCTTGATTTGGCGCTGGGCTTCGTTTTTGGTCATATCCTCGAGAATTTCCTGCGTGTCTACCTTGCACCAGCCAGATGGTTCGCCGTTGGCATTGCCTTTGCAGTCAACGGGCCAATCGATTGCAGTAAGTCGCTTGCTTACCCGGCAGGCCTTGTCCACAGTTTCCAACTCGGGCGATAGGCTGGCTTTGAAAGTCACATCGAAGTCGCTGCTGAGCAAATTGTAGTGGCCGTTTCCTTTCAAGGTGATATGCGCCAGCTCCGCCTTTAGTGGCTGCAGTTTTGCCAAGCCATCAGCCAATTGTATGTCCGCGCCAAGGCTGGTGAAACTTGTGCTGGTCGGGAACGTTGCGGTCAGGGCTTCCTGGTTGGTCAGGGCCACAGCCTGGCAGAGCATGCTTTCGATGCCGATGTTTTGCAGGACCATTGCCTCGGTGGTCAGCTTGATGGGTCCTGTGAGTGCGCCCAATAGTTCATTTTGGGTGCGGCCCCGACTCGACAATTTCCAGTCCAAATTTGCGGCCCCGGTAGCCACAGGGTCCACTTGCGTCGCCGCCAGTGCTTCTGCAATATCCAGGCCAGTAAGTTGGCCGCTTGTGTTGAGGGTGGCACTATTGTGTTTGCCGTTAAGTGTCGCTTTCAGCGCCAGTTGGCCGCCATGCACCTGACCGGTGAGTGATTTAATGCGAATAATGCCATCTACCGCACGCAATTCGACTTGCAGCGCGTTGATGGTATGGGCGTCCAATACCACTTTGTCGATGGTGAGCGCCGCGCGAGTGTCTATGCCGCGCAGTGCTTCAAGTGGCAGAGCGTCATCGCTCCCGGTGGCTTCAGGCGCGGCCGCGGCCTCTGGCCCGGCGATAGCCAGCAGCGCAGGATCCATGAGATTGAAGTGTAGAACCGTATCGATAAGAGGACTTTCAAAAGAGGCGTAACGCACTGTGCCCTCGCCTTTCACTTCGCCCATTTGCAGCGCCAGTTGCAGATCTGCGACCTGCCCGCCGATATCAACTTTCCCTTCGGCTTTCAGGGTCATGGCGCTTGCGGTTACACCGGAGACGGTTATCTCCATCTTATCCAGCAGCGCAAGCTGCTGCTCTTCGTCGAATCGCAGGCTGCCGTCCAGTGCCAGTGCCACCGGCTTTTTTCCGACGATCTGGATTTTCGCCTGCAGGTTTATCGGGCGAGCCTCCAGGTTGAGGTCCTGCGCTGCAAAGCGTTTAATCTCGATAATAGTGGGGGGTGCGTCATCTGCGCTCAGCAGTTCCACTTGTGAATTGGTAACGTCCAGCACTTTGACATTCAAGGCCAATGGTAATGCCAACGCATTTCCGGACGCGGCGGCGCCCGCCTCTGCCTGTAGGCGGCGACGTTTTTTGTAGTATGCGTCCAGTTGTTCGTCGGTCATTTCGCTGGTGTTTACAGTAGGCTCTTTTGGACCGGCTGGTATCCGGCTGTTCAGACCATCCAGGCGCAGTGCCTGTATTTCGACCTCACCGGAGAGCAGGGGCATCAAGCGCAGGCCAAGCTCCAGCGAACGCACCCGCAAACCGGGTTCGCTTTCTTCCGGCAGGGTCAGGCTGACCTCTTCCAATGAGATGCCAATCCGCGGAAAGAGCGACAAATCCACGGGGCCTGCCACGACGAGTGTGGCACCGGTTTTTTCCTTGACAGTGGCCGTTGCCAGTTCGAGGATCTTGTCCTTGTCGAGGAACAGTGGCAACAGCAACACCAGCAGAATCACCAAAACTATCGGTGTGACAATTAGCAGAGCTTTGTTACGGGTCGTCATACGAATTCCTCTTTATCGGGCCCTTAGGCCGTTTTGTAGGCGAGCGCCACTTCTTCGGCGATAATGGTCACCCCGCGGCGTACTGCCTCGGAGTTTTGGGCGTAGGATACCCGCAGGCACTCGTGCTTGTGAGGCCAGTCCTCTTCAATCCCTACAAAAAAGTTTTGGCCGGGCACCACCAGTGCGCCGCGCTGCTTAATACGCTGGTAGAGCTCCTGGCAGGTGATTGGCAGCCCCTCAAACCACAACCACAGGAAGATGGCTCCCTCGGGTTTGTGTATATGGTAGGGCAGGTCGCCCAGTTCTTCACGGAACCATTGCACCGTTTGTTGTGAACGCTCGCGGTAATATGGCGTTATATAGTCGCGGCTGAGGGAGAGGATCTCGCCACTTTTGAATAGGGCGCTGGCCAATGCGGGGCCAAGGCTTCCGGAAGCGAGACTGACGATGGTATTGGCATTGGTAAATGCTCGAATGATGTCTTCTCGGGCGACCACAATACCTGTGCGCGCACCCGGCAGTCCCAGCTTCGACAGGCTGAGGCTGAGGATGGTGTTGCCGTTCCATTGCGGCTGTGCATCGGTAAATACTATGCCGGGAAAGGGCAGCCCATAGGCACCGTCGATGATCAGCGGGATGCCCCGGGCGCGGGCGATGCTGTCCAGGTGGCTCATTTCGTCATCCGTGAGCACGTTCCCTGTCGGGTTGGTTGGCCGCGACACACACAGGGCTCCAATATGCTCGGCTTTTTCCAGGTGAGAAAAATCCACATGGTATTTGAACAGGTGGTCCCCCAGCAGCTCGATACTTGGGCGGGTAGCGGTGAAGAAGTTTTCCGACAGGCCAATATCACCATACCCTATGTATTCAGGCGCCAGGGGTAGATGGATTGAGCGGCGCCCACCGTCGGGCATAAGCCCTGCGAACATGTTGTACAGCACAAAAAAAGCCGACTGGCTACCGTTGCTGACGGAGATATTTGCCGCGCTGAGCTCCCAGCCGAACTGGCGGTTGAGGAAGCTGGCTAGCTGGTGTCGAAAGTCCCGGTCTCCCTGCGGAGACTGGTACACGCCGAACAGCCTGTGGCGCTGAGCGGAGTCGGCGAGAATGGCCTCCAGGCGCTGCTGGAATACCGCTTCGACTTCCGGTAGTCGAGCGGGATTACCGCCGCCCATGAAGATCATGTCGGGATTGTCGCTAAGGGCACTGCTGAGATCGTCCATCAACTCGACAATGCCGGACTCACCGGTGAATTTGCTACCGAAGGTAGAGAGTTTCACGGGATTTGCTTCCTTTAGGTCTAACTGCAGATTTTACCTGAGCTGGAGCGGAAACGCATCGCACCGCATTGGTGCTCTGTAGACTGCAGGGGAGTCAGTCATGTGCCGGTGAACGTATTAAATTGTCACTGTCCACGAGGGGATAGCAGTCGTATAATTTTCTTTTTCACCGAACCGGTACAAGATGGCCATTTCCAGCCCAACTTTCTTGAATACTGCTGTTTTAGATGCTATTGACTCGGTAGAGTTTGCTGCGCGGCAACCTTTTCCCTGGGTTAACCCACAGCACTTTATACGCGACGAACGCTACCCCGAGCTGTTGGCGACGACACCGGATATATCGCGCTTTCGCGCATTTTTTGGCAAGCAGCGCAAGCACGGCCAGGCCAGCCACGACCGCTATGTACTGGACTATGAAGACGGTATGGAACTGCCGGCGGCATGGGATCAGCTTATCGCCGAACTGCGCAGTGATACCTACCGCAAGTTTGTCTGCGAAATGCTGGGTGTCAGCCACGTTCGTTTCCGCTTCCATTGGCACTTTACCCCCGACGGGGGAGAGGTCTCTTCACACTGCGACTCCAAAGGTAAAATCGGGTCTCAGATCTTTTACCTCAACACCCGTGATGACTGGCAGTGGGACTGGGGTGGTGAGACCGTTATTCTCGATGACGATGGCCGTATCAGCGCTGACAGCGCCCCCGGTTTCGATGATTTTGTCGCCGAGTACCCGGCCGATACCCGGGATAACCGCAGTCTTATTTTTGGACGACGAGGCAACTCCTGGCACGGGGTGCGGCGTATTAACTGCCCGGAAAATCATTTCCGCAAGGTATTCATCGTGGTCTTCGAAGAACACAGGCCACTGCGTATGGCGGCGAAAAAATTCCGTCGCCTGCTAACCGGCGCCGCACTGGTGACGGACAAAGAGCGTCTGATGTACTAGTGTCATCTTCCAGTAAGCCACCGTTACTTGTTCTCGGGGCGCCTCCCAGGGGCGGCAACCACTTGCTGCGCGGGCTTCTGGATCATCACCCACAATTGCTGTTGCCGCCGGACGAAGATTATTTTGTGCGTCACCTGTCGCGGCACCCGCTGCTGCGATTGCGCGGTATGCTAAGCACGCGGGCAGGCGCCCCCATTTTTTTCCGCAAACTGCAAAAAGACGGGCACCTGGAGCGTATTAATGCTGGTCATGGCACCGAAGTATTTGGCACACAAGACTCACTGAATCTTGACGCCTACTACCGGTACATCAGCGAGCATCATGAGCGGGGTAGTCTCGACAGCCTGGTGCGCAATCATGTTGAGGCGTTGGCGGTAGCGCTTGGACATGTGCCCGGAGATGGGCGCCTGAGGGTTATATTTTGTGCCCTGCAAACCAACAACAATGATCTGGCCCGGGTAGGCAGCCTGTTGGCCCGCAGCTATGACGTGCGCGGAATATTCCTGGTGCGGGACCCGCGTGCTCATCTGAGTTCCAAGCTGGTGCGCAATCCCACGCTGAACCTCGGCCGCTTTTGCCAGCGCCAGAATCGGTACTGGCAGGAAATTGGCGAGTTCGCCGAGACCTGTGGTCCTGCCTTGCGTGTGCGCTTTGAGGAGTTGGTAACCAATACCGAGCCCTCCATGCGGCGCGTGTGCGAGTTCGCGGGAATCGAGTTTTCTCCGGCTGCACTGGAATACACCCAGGGCGGTGAGGCCAGCCGCAGTAACTCTTCTTTCGCCGCCACCACGGGCATTGATCACGGCGTGCTGACCCGTTATCGCGATACCCTGCCGATGGATACGGTTGCCTACCTGGAGAAGAGCTGCCTGCCCGAACTGTTCTGGTCAGAGCCTGCCGGGGATGAGAATGAGCCAGAAGTCCGTGAAGTCGGCTACCGCTAGAGCTTGTGTGCCTTGGGCCAACGCCGTTTAAGGCAAATCCACTGTTCCGGGTACTCCTTGATCCATTCCTCGAAATAGCGGTTGATTTGCACGGTCAGCTCAGTGGCCTGCTCATCAATGGGCGCATCCGGTTGTTCGCTGACAATGGGGTTGTATACGCAAATCCGGTATCGGTTACCGGGCAGGCGTACGCAGCGAATGGGCAGTAGCGCAGCCCCTGAGCGCAGCGCCAGACGCGCTGCCGTGGTGTTGGTGAGTGCGTCTCGACCGAAATACGGCATGAGCTTGCCGGTATCCAGGCGTGTATCCATGGCCATACCGACGCTGTTCCCAGCAGCCAGTTCCTTCATCAGGGGCCTCACACCGGCTTCCGAGGAAATCAGTTTAACGCCAAAGGGTTCTCGTAGCTCCAGCATCATTTTCCGCAACGTTTCATTAGATTCAGGCGCATAAATAGTGCTGATGGTGAGGTCGTACTCAAGAGACATCAGGTTAGTTAGCTGCCAGGCGCCGATGTGAGCGCTCACAAACATCGCGGCGCCCTTGCGCTCAATCACGTCTGCGGCCCCCGGGGCGATGTCCCACTCCAGGCGTTGGTGACGCTGTTCCCAGATGTCTCCCATCTTGATCAATTCGGCGATAGAAACCCCCAGATAACGGAAGATCTGCCGGGTAGTGCGCTCGCGCCACTCTTCGCTGGCATCGGGGAAAGCAATGGCGAGATTGGCCCTGGCCTTGTCGGCCTTGTCGGCATAGGGCCCGACCAGGCCAAAGACGAATGCCGACATGCGGCTGGCCTGTTCCAGTGACAGCCAGCGCATAAACCAGAAAATAAAGGCGAACACCCGGGCTTCAATCCACTGGGTGACGGTAACCAGAAACGGCGCTTTGCGCGCCAGCTTCTTGGGAATCAGATAAAACTGGGGCACGCCTTCAGCTCACTTCGGGGCGGGCTGTGTTCCGAAGATCTTATCCCAAAAGGGTGAGCTGACGCCGTAGCGGCCACCCTCCCCGGAGTAATGGTGCTTCAGGTGGTAATGCTTGAGGTACCTGGCTACCCGGTTACGCATGGGGAAATGATGTGTTGAATAGTGGATATAGTCGTATATCAGGTAGCCGATGATAAAAAAGGCACAGAAAGGCTGAATCCACGGCTGGGGGATAAATAGGCCAAATATGAGATAGAGTGCCAGCATGATCGGAATGGCGCCCGCCGGGGGCATTACCAGACGGGTTTTGTCTTTGGGGTCATCGTGATGATTGCCGTGAAACAGGAATACCAGCCACTTGCCGAACTTGCTCTTCGCGGGGTAATGAAACAGGAATCGGTGCAGCCAGTATTCTGTAAGAGACCAGGTGGCGATACCCGCAACACCAATGGCCAGCACGGGCAGAACCGGCAGCTGGTAAAGGGCAAAGCTGCGCCAGATCAACCAGCCGGCAAAGGGACCCCACATTAACAGCGGCGTGATGGGGTGCACATGTGACAGGCGCTCGAGTAAGTTGTTCTCGAACAGGCGGATGGACTGGTGTTGTTTTTCAGGCTGCATAGGAATCGATTTCGGCATCACGGCCGCTAACCTCCGATTGATGAGCTACAGTGTCCTTCGGCCACAGGCGTTTGGAGCAAAACCAGTGGGCGGGGTGCTGGCGAATCCAGTCTTCAAATTGCGTGTGAACTTGCTGGATCATGTCTGTTGCCTGATCCGTAGCGCTAGCCTCCGGGTTACCGGGCTGCACCGGGGGATGAAAAATGACGCGGTAATTTGCGTCCTGCAGGCGCACGACCTGCACGGGTACCAGTTCGCAGTTGTTTTTAAGGGCGAGCTTGGCTGGAAGAATGGTAGATGCTTTGTCGTGGCCAAAAAACCGGATCGGCTTGCCATCGTCCACTCGCCGGTCCATCACCATCGCTGCCGTGCGCCCTTCCCTGAGGGCTCTCATCAATAGCCGGGCGCTGTTGTCACGGGGTAGCAGCTTGCAGTTGAGGGCCTGGCGTGATTCCAGCAAAATGCGGTCGAGCAAGGGGTTTGTTGGCGGCGAGTAGAGGCTGGCATTGGGAATACCCATCTTCGCCATAGCGGAGCACACCACTTCCCAGTTGCTCTGGTGGGCGGTAACGATAACGCAGGGTTTGCTCGGGTCGTTGTAGGTGACAACAGGCTCGCGAATTTCGATCTGGAGGCGATCGCTGTCTTTCAGAATAGTCTCCAGATGCGGGTACTCTCCAAGAACACGGCCTGCCTGCCCCCAGGCTTCCTTTACCAGGGTATCCAGTTCAGAATCGTCCAGCTCGGGGAAGGCCAGCGCGAGATTGGCGCGGTAAATGGCTGTTTTCCCCTTCATTTTTGGCCCGATCCAGGCGCCCACGGTGCTGCCGAAACGCGAGGCAGTGTCGATGGGCAGGCGCCGTGCAAGCCAGGCAACAAGCGACACCAGCAGGTAATCCAGGCGCCACAGAAGCCGCTGCAGGAACTTGTGCTCCCGCGCCAGCTTGCGCAGTGAATTGCCAACAATAAATTCAGCCAAGAACTTTCTCTACCCGGTAAGAATCGTGTGTATTTGAGCGGGACATTATACCTCAGGCGACCTTTGTGAATGGGCCGGAATTAGCTGTCATATTTCCGCTTTGCGCAGCATTTCAAGACCCTTTTGCAGGCCGATTTCGGGCTGCCAGGAGGTCACTTCGGCGATTGCTTTATTGTCCACAACCCAGTCGGAATGCCGCAGCTCCCTGAGCTTCGGCGGCGTTAGCATGGGCGCGCGGCCAGTGAGTCGTGCGCTTTGTACATTGATCCAGGCAACAGAGTCCAGCAGCCCTGGTGGTACCTGCCACAGTCGGACCTTACGCCCCCACACTATGCTGGCCACGTCTGCCATGTCGCGCCAGTTGTAACCGTTTTCCCGGCCATCGCAGAGGGTCAGAGTCTGGTGCCGGGTAGCATCTGTTTCGAGGCAGGCGATCACCGCAGTGACCAGGTCGTTCACGTGGATCAGGGAAATACGCGCGGTAGTTTTCCCCGGTACGGGAGCAATACCCCGTGACATGGCCTGGAAAACGGGCAGCATTTCCTTGTCGCCGGGGCCATATACCGCCGGTGGGCGCAGTACCAGCCAGTTAATACCGGAATGGCACTGCAGCAACTCTTCACTGCGATGCTTGCTCCTGGCATACCAGGACAACTCGGCCTCGCGTGCCGTCAGAGACGACAGCAGCAACAGGCGCGGTTGTTTAGAAAGTGTTTCTATCGCAGCCAGTAGCCTGCCGGTGCCGGCGACATTAATGCGGTCGAAGTCCTGTTGGCAATTGCCCCTGACTGCGCCAGCGGCATGAATTACTGCTGTGCTGTCTGCTACCAGCGATTGCAGTGCAGCGGTATCGTCCAGGTCACCTTGTATCAATGTGACGCCAAGGTCGGACAATTCCTTTGCCTTTCCCGGATTACGGATCAGTGCCCGTACCCGGTAACCCCTTTGCAGTAGCTTCGCGCATAGCACGGAGCCGATAAACCCGGTTGCGCCGGTTACCGCAATCAGGCTGCCGCGGGGAATCAGGCTGATGCAACCCTTTGGCGGAACTCTTCAGTTACCGCATTGAGGTTGTCATCTTGGTGGGTGGCAATGAAGTCGAGTCGCGCCTTGGCGCGGGACAGCTTGCCGGATGACGTTTTCGGAAGTGAGCGAGGTGGTACGAGCTCGACGAAGCAGTCGAGGCTCATTTCAAGACGCATCAGTGCGCTGAGGCGCCGGACCAGGTTGTGGCGCTTCTTGGGGTCGGTCTCGCGGCACTGTACCAGCAGTACACACATTTCCTCGCCTTCGTGGTCCGGAATGGAGAAGGCCACTGAGTCACCGGAGCGCACTTCAGGCTCTGCCTCGGCGATGTGCTCGAGATCCTGTGGCCAGATGTTGCGGCCGTGGATGATGATCAGGTCTTTCTTGCGACCGGTAATGGTGAGCACGCCGTCAACCTGGTAGCCGATGTCACCGGTATTCAGCCAGCCATCCGCGTCCAGTGCGTGACTGGATTCTTCCGGCAGGTTGAAATAACCGGACATCACGCTGGGGCCGCGCAGGTGAATTACACCGCTGTGCCAGTCGTCCAGCACCGTCTCGTCACCATCGCGAATCTGTACTTCGAAGCCCGGCAGGGGGATGCCGCAATTGACAAAATGGCGACCGCGGCCACGCTTGTCGTTTTCGTTCAGTAACACAGCACGGTGATGGTCGGACAGGTGGTCGCTGTCGATGTGGTGAGTGGTGAAGCCCGTCCACAGGGGTGAAAAGCTGATCCCGAGTGTACACTCTGCCATACCGTAGCAGGCGAGGAAGGCGCGGCGGTCAAAACCGCAGGGCTCCAGCAGCTCTGCGAAGTAGTCCAGGGTTTCGGGGCGAATCATTTCGGCACCGATGCCGGCCACGCGCCAATTGCTGAGGTCGTAGTTGCCGAGGTCGCCCGGGCGCACGCGGCGGGCGCACAGATCGTAGCCAAAAGATGGCGCGAAGGAGATGGTAGCTTTTGACTTGGTCATAAGTTCAAGCCACTGTCGCGGACGCATGGCAAATTCGCGGGTGTCAAGGTAGTCGATGGATACCTGTGCGGCCATGGGTGCCAGCATAAAGCCCACCAGGCCCATATCGTGGTAGAACGGCAGCCAGGACATCATGCGGTCGTCGCCGTTCATTTCCAGACCGGGGCCAATAATACCCTGAAGGTTGGATAGGGCGGTTTTGTGCTTGATAACCACACCCCGCGGGAAGCGCGTGCTGCCGGAGGTGTACTGGATGTAGGAGATATCGTCAGGGTTGATTGCAGGCAGGGCCAGCTCGCTTGCCGGTAGGGCCTGGAATGACTCGGGGGTGTCTACCTTGCGCATTGCCAGACCCTCGCTGGCTTCCTGCAGGAACGATAAATACCCCTCTGAAGCCACGCCAATCGCCGCATCGCTGGCTTCCAGCAGGCGCTGCAGCTGGGCCACGTAGGCCTGGTGTGCACCAACCTTAATAGAGGCGGGCAGGGCAACCGGGATCAGTCCGGCGTACTGGCAGGCATAGAAAAATTTCAGGAACTCAGGTGTGGTTTCGGCAACCAGGGCAACCCGGCTACCGGGCTCAAGGTCCAGCCCCAGTAATTTGCTGGCCAGCGCATTGGCTTGCAGGCGCAGCTCGCGGTAAGTCAGCGCGTCGTACAGGCCGCCACGACCGGTGTAAAAGTTGGCGCCGGTTTCACCCTGGGCTGCGTAGTCCAGGGCTTCAGTCAGTGTCGTAAAATCTGCGGCACGAAAGGCCAGGGAGTGTTTTGTCGGCGTGGAGTTAAATTCGAGAGATGACAATGGAATTTCCTCAATTAGGGCAGCCTGTCTGACGCTGCTGGTTCAAAATGGTTCAATAGCCTCATCCTCGGAATGGTTGAGGATTCAAGCTCAGATCCGATAAACCTGTGGGTTGTGCGGGCTGGCGTTGTGTTTCCTGCTTCGCCTGTGCCCCTACTTATCGGCAACCTGGGCTGGTTACCAAACACGCGGCAATTTTAGCATTTTCGCGCTTCGGGCTCATAGGTAATAATACCAATCAGCCCTGCGTAATAGTGCGGGAATTCATGCATCACGCCCTGGGTAGTTTGCGCGCAAGTGTATGTTATTTCAGTCTTTTTCTCCAATTCGTTTTTCAATCAGCGGTTTCGGCTGTATACTCTTCACTTTGCGCCTGCAGGGTGCCAGACAGGGGACAGATAGCCGTGACCGGGGATTCCGCCATAACACTTGAAGTGGTGACTGAGCGGGCCCAATGGCGTCAGTTTCTCGCTTTGCCGCACCGGTTATATGCCGATGATCCCGCCTGGGTTGCCCCCTTGAACTTCCAGCAACGTGAGCGTCTTTCAGCGAAAAATCATTTCTTCGAGCACGCCCGTTGGCGTGCATGGCTGGCCTTCAGAGGCGGTGTGGTAGTGGGCTGTATCACGGCCCAGATCGACGAAATACACTTGCGCCAGCACGCCGACGGGGTCGGGTATTTTGGCATGTTGGAGTCCGAGGACGATCCCGCTGTGTTCGCCGCGCTGTTGGATGCAGCAGCCAGCTGGCTGCATAGCGAGGGGATGCAGCGGGTGCGCGGGCCGGTCAATCTGCATTTCAACGAGGAAGTTGGGTTGCTGGTTGACGGCTTCACCACACCTCCCTTTGTACTCATGGGGCATGCGCGCCCGTATTACGGTTCCCGCATTGAGGGCCAGGGCTACCTGCCGGCGAAGGATCTGTTGGCCTACCGCATCCGGCCGGATTTTGATGCGCCGCGGGTAATGACCAAGCTGGCCGACCGGGTGTCGGGTCGGGTGACGGTGCGCCCTGTGCGTCGCAAGCAATTGGCCGAGGACGCAGCGATTATGCTGGATGTCTTTAACGATGCCTGGCAAAACAACTGGGGTTTTGTACCGCTGGCACCCGCGGAGTGGGAGGACACTGTCAAAACCCTTGCCATGCTCATGCCCGATGACTACATCCAGATCGCGGAGTATGACGGTGAACCGGTGGCCTTTATTGTGGCCCTGCCAAATCTCAATGAGGCCACCCGCGATCTCAAGGGCAAACTGCTGCCTTTTGGTTGGGCCAAATTGTTATGGCGGCTCAAGGTGCGCCACCCCAAAACAGCCCGAATCCCTCTGATGGGCGTTCGCCAGAGCTTTCAGCACTCTCGGCTTGGGCCCACACTCGCGTTCATGGTGATTGATGCTGTGCGCAAGCAATTACACGCCCGTGGTGTGAAAAATGTGGAAATGGGCTGGATTCTTGAGGATAACGCCGGTATGCGCAATATCATTGAAACCATTGGGGGCGAGGCGTATAAGCGCTATCGCGTATACGAAAAAGCTCTTTAGATAACAATAGCGAGACTTATGCACCTGAATCCCGAGCAGTACCAGATGACCGCCATCGTTTTAGCGGGCGATAGAACCAAGGCGGACTCACTCATCAACCATTCCAAGGTCGGTGCCAAGGCCATGATTGACCTCGACGGCATGCCCATGGTGCGCCGGGTGCTGAATGCGCTGCGGGAATCCCGCGTAGTTAACAAAATTGCCATGTCCGGCCCCGAGGCGAGCGAGGTGGCCAAGGATAAGCCGCTGGCGGATTGGGTTCAGAGCGGTGAAGTGATCTGGGCGGAACCCGGCGTCAGCCCCAGCACAAGTGCCTTTGAAGCGATGGAGTCGCTGGCCCCGGAAGAGTCGGTGTTGCTGACCACCGCAGACCACCCGCTGCTCACTGCTGAAATTGTCGACGCTTTTGGCCGCCAGAGTATGGCGGATGATGTGGATGTTACCGTGGGTTTGGCACCTCACGCCCTGGTGCTGGAAGCTTATCCGGGAATTCGCAAAACGGTACTGCATTTCAGTGATGGCGATTTCTGTGGCTGCAACCTGTTTGCCTTTATTACACCGGAGGGGCGTCGTGCCGCGCGCTTTTGGCGTCGTATCGAGCAACAGCGCAAGAAGCCGCTGGTGGTGATTGGCCTGCTGGGCTGGTGGGCGGTTATCCGCTACCGGCTGGGGCTGCTGTCATTGGAGGAGGCCCTGGCCAAGCTGAGTAAGCGGCTGGGCCTGCGCATGCGTGCGGTGATACTGCCCTACGCCAATGCAGCCATCGACGTGGATTCGGTAGCCGACCTGGTGTTGGTGAAAGGCTCTCTGGCGAAGGCGGCTCGAGAAAACGCCTGACCCTGTTCGGGTTGTTAACACGCTGTGAGTCCAGCTCAGTGGGCGCAAGCGCCTTTTCCGCAGCATTTTAGCAGACAGTAGTGCTATGCGAGGCGCTGCAAGTCCACAGCGTGTGAGTTGCCAGCGGTGAACTCACCAGTGTCAGGCTGGTAATCGCGCGCGTTCACTGCAAGACGCCAACCTGTTTCAGTTCTTTCCACGCCATAGCAGTTGTAGCTCGCTACATTGGCACCGTGCAATCCCAGGGCAGAGGCGGAGGGTATTGCGATCAGGGGCGCTATGCCGTGCGTTGTTTGCAGTTCGTCGTAGTGGTGACGGTGGCCGTGTCCATTCAATACCAGTTCGGCGCCGTGATTGCAGATGACGGCCTGCACCTCTGCGGCATCTGTCAGGCGTTTGCGCCATTTATCCTTGCCGGGAAGAGGCGAGTGGTGCAGGTATACCACGCGGAACTGACCTTTGGCCCGAGCGGTATCCAGCAGCGCAGGCAGTTGTCTCAACTGTTCTGCCCCGACTGTGCCAGAGGCCATAAAAGGCGGTTTAGGGCAGGCGGTGTTAAGGCCGATGAAGGCGATATTTCCACGCTCACGCAGTCCGGGGTACATTGTTGCGAGGCTGTCGGGTGGGTCATTCGGGGTGTCTGCCGCCATGTAGTCACGCCACAGCGCAAACGTGTCCTGCCAAGGAGTCGCAACGGAGGCGTCGTGATTGCCGGCAATGACGGCCACATCGCGGGGTTCGCCAAGCTCCTTTAACCAGGTGAGGGCCTGTTGAAATTCCTGGGGCAGCCCCACGTGGGTGAGGTCGCCGGTTACCAGCAGTTGGTCCAGGTCGAACTGCTGCAGGTCACGCTGTAGTGCGGCGAGAACTTCCGGCCGGTGCTCGAAGCGTCGGCGGCGACTCCAGGACAGGTAACCCAGAAAGCGCTTGCTGAGCAGATCTCCCGGGCGGACACCCTCAAGTGAGCTTAAATGGGGGTCGGATAGCTGTGCGAAGTGTTGCACTAGTTTCCATTCCGGCCGGGTTGCATGATTTACTCCTGGACGCGCTGTATATTCGCGCCCAGATCAGCCAGCTTGCTGTCGATATTGGCGTAGCCGCGGTCGAGGTGATAGACGCGATCGATACTGGTTTCGCCGTCGGCGGCGAGCGCGGCAATAATCAGCGACGCCGATGCGCGCAGGTCTGTGGCCATAACCGGTGCACCCTGCAAGCGCTCCCGCCCGTGAACAATGGCGGTGTGCCCCTGCAACTCGATATCGGCGCCCATGCGTTGCAGCTCTGCCACGTGCATGAATCGGTTTTCAAAAATATTCTCGACCACGGTGGCCGACCCCTCCGCCAGTGCATTGAGGGCCATGAACTGGGCCTGCATATCCGTGGGAAATGCCGGGTAGGGTGCGGTATTGATATGTACTGCCTTGCAGCGCTTGCCGCCGGTGTCCAGCTGAATCCAGTCCGGCCCCAGCGCTATATTGGCACCCGCCTGTTCCAGTTTGCCCAGCACATGGTGGAGAAAATTCGGGTCGGTATCCCGCACTCGGATATTGCCGCGGGTAGCGGCGGCAGCGGTGAGGAATGTACCGGTCTCGATACGGTCCGGCGGCACTCTGTGCCGGGCGCCGTGCAGTGTTTTCACACCCTCTATGGTGAGTGTGCCGGTACCGATTCCACTGATTTTTGCACCCATCTCGATCAACAGCCGCGCCAGATCGCCCACCTCGGGCTCCAACGCACAGTTTTCCAGCACTGTGGTGCCCTCTGCCAGGCTGGCGGCCATTAACAGGTTTTCTGTGGCTGTTACCGAGGGTATGTCGAAGGTGAAATGCGCGCCGCGCAGGCGTTTCGCTTTGGCCTTGATATACCCGGATTCGATCTGGATCTCGGCGCCCAGCGCCTGCAGGCCTGTTATGTGCTCGTTCACCGGGCGTGAGCCGATGGCGCAACCGCCGGGCAGGGACACATCGGCCTCGCCGAAACGGCCCAGCAGTGGCCCCAGCAGAAGGATAGCGCCGCGCATGGTCTTGACCAGTTCGTAGGGCGCGTACACGGAATGCACTTTACTGGTGTCGATGGTGAGGTCAGTGCCGTTGCGATCCACCAGGCAGCCCAACAGCGTCAGGAGTTTCAGGGCTGTGTCGATATCGCGCACACCGGGAACATTGCTAATCGTCAATGGCTCCGCGCTGAGAAGTGAAGCCGCTATGATTGGTAGCGCCGCGTTTTTTGCACCGGCTACACTGACTTCGCCACGCAGCGGACCATTGCCGGTGATAATAATCTTTTCCATCAGGCCGCCTTCGCCGGTTCGAACATCCCGGCCGCTTTAAGGCCAGCGTAGGCGTCGATTATGGTGTCGATCTGCTCGCTTGAGTGCGCTGCACTAACACTGTTTCGCAGCAGGAAGTTGGAGGAAGGTGAGGCCGGCGGAATCACCAGGTTCACGTAAACACCGGCTTCCATCAGTGCCTTCCAGCAATCGATGGTGCGGGAGCGGTCCACCATTTCAACTGCCACTACCGGGCTGGCAGTGGGGCCAACGGGCAGTCCCAACGCCTTGAGGCCATCGTAGAGACGCGTGGCATTGTCCCACACCTGCTGGCGCCGCTCAGGCTCGCTGACAATAATGCGCAGGGATTCCCGGGTGGAGGCGATGACTGAAGGCGACGATGAGGCAGTGAAAATATAGGCCTTGATACAGAAGCGGATGGCGTCCAGTTCCGCGTGTCGACTGACGCAGAAGCCGCCTATGGAACCCAGGCTTTTGCTGAAGGTACCCACAGTAAAATCCACGTCCGCTTCAACTCCCGCAGCCTGGGCAGCACCGCGACCGCTGTCGCCCAGTACGCCCATGGAATGCGCCTCGTCCACCAGCAGGTAGCCGCCATACTCGCGCTTGACCGCGGCAATTTCCTGCAGCGGTGCGACATCGCCCAGCATTGAGTAAATGCCTTCGGCGATAACCAGGGCCTGGCCAGCGCGGTCGCCGAGACGGCGCATACGCTTGGCGAGGTCTTCCGGGTCGTTGTGCTTGTAGCGGATGATATCCGCCCCGCTGAGTTGTACCCCGGCGTAAATACTGGCGTGACTGTCCGCATCCAGCAGAATGACATCACCCGGCCCGGCGAGGGTGGAACACATACCCATGGTGGCGGCATAGCCGGTGGAAAAGACAATGGCGTGGTCGACACCGTAGAATTCAGCGATTTCCTTTTCCAGTGCCTCGTGTTCAGCAAAGGAACCGTTGGCCAGCCGCGAGCCGGTAGTGCCGGTACCCCACTTGGCGGCGGCGACCTGAGAGGCGGCAATACAGCGCGGGTCAAAGGCCAAGCCCATATAGTTATTGGTGCCGGCGAGAATAACTTTGTGCCCCTCGACAATACCCTCGGTGGGCGACAGGATTTTTTCAGTCACGGCGCCAAAGGGAACAACGTCACGTGCGGCGAGTTCGGCCTGGAAATCGGCCATGGTCTGGAATTTGTCAAACAGCATGAATCAGCCCTGTAGTACTGGTGAATGCAAGCTTAGTGCCTGAGTGTGCTAAAAGTGTAGCGCTTTTCGTGTGTACTAGTGCTCCCGTCGCCTGACATCACGTTACCAGGTGATTGCAGCAGTAGGACCGGGACTTAAGGGTTGAGTTCCTGGACTTTTATCGCCAGCTCACCGATGGTATTGACGTCGGGCAGTATGTTAAGGGGAATTGAGATGTCGAAGTGGTCTTCGATTTTCTCGATAAACTCCATGACCTCCAGTGAGCTCAGGCCAATATCCGCTACCAGATGAGTGGACTCTGTCAGTTCAATATTTTTTTTATTCTGTGAGGCCAGGGCGCTGTACAGGAAACCCAGGTATTCTTGGTAATCAGTCATTTCGTCTCTACCCTTGCGCCACCCAAGGTAAGTCGCTAGATTTCGAAGGCTCGAACTATACCCATGGAAAAATGGTAATGCTAGTACTCTGTCCATATGATATTGCTTGCTTAGCGCCCTTCTGGATTGACTGAACCCGGTAATATCGTATGGACACAGTACCTGTAATTTGGTTGATCGGCGCCTACCGGGCGGGGGAGCAAAGCCAGGTCCGTGCCCTGGTTGACGCCCTCGGCTGGCCTTGCGAAACCAAGCGTCTCTGCTACCGCAAACACGTTGTGTTACCACATGCGCTGGGGCTGACCAGCCTGCGCGGTATTACCGCCGAATCCGCGGCCATGCTGGCGGCGCCCTGGCCTGACCTGGTGATTTCCAGTGGGGTGCGCAACGAACCGGTTTGCCGCTGGATTCGCGCCCAATCGGGTGGACTGACCCGTTATGTGCATGTTGGGCGCCCCTGGGGGCCGCTGACGGGTTTCGACCTGGTGGTTACCACGCCACAGTACCGGGTGCCGAGGCGGGCGAACGTCCTCAACAATATGCTTACCCTGCACAGCGTTACCCCGCAGCGGCTCGCAGCAGCTCGAGAAGAGTGGGCTGAAACATTTGAGCACCTGCCACGGCCCCGAATAGCCGTCATCGCCGGTGGCCACAGTGGGCCCTTTACGCTGGGCCCGCTGGCCGCATCCCGTCTGGCTCGCCAGGTGTCCACCCTGGCGCGCCAGAGCGGTGGCTCACTGCTGGTGTCTACCAGTTCCCGCACCAGTGACGAGGCCATCGCGGCTCTGCAGGCTGGCATTGATGTTCCCAATTACTTTTATCGCTGGCAGCCCAATGATGCGGCCAACCCCTATTTCGCTATGCTGGCGCTCGCCGATCGATTGGTGGTGACTGGTGACAGCATAGCCATGCTGTCCGAAGCCTGTGCCACCGGCCGGCCGGTACAGATTTTTGATCTCGGGGGGATGCGGGGTCACAGTGATGTCGCTGTTGATTCCCGGCTGACAGCGAGGCTATACGGCGTGCTGATGCGCTGGTTATGGCAGCCTCTGAGCCGCGATATAACCCTGGTACACCAGCAGTTGCGTGCCAGCAGTCGTGCGTTCTGGCTAGAGGAGGAATCCGGTGCTTCGGTGCTGCCGGCAGAGTCGGATATGCAGCGCGCAGTGGCGGCGGTACAGGGCCTATTTAGCCAGATCTGACTGGCTCGCCTCATCCAGTAGTTTGGCGGTGCCGGCATTCATCTGGTAAACGTAATCCGCCGCTTGCACCAGCGCACGGTTGTGTGAAATCGCGAGAATAGTGAGGCGGCCCTTAAGTGTTTCCATGGTCTGGCGCACCACTTCCTCGCTTTCCGGATCGAGGGCACTGGTGGCTTCATCGAGAATCAGTAGGCGGGGTTTGTTAATCAGCGCTCTGGCGATGACAATACGCTGCCGCTGGCCGCCCGACAGCTTGCCGCCGCGCTCACCGACAATGGTTGCAAGGCCCTGTGGTAGGCGTGTTACGAAATCCAGTGCGCCCGCTGCGCGCAGCGCCTCTTCCGCGTCTGCATCTGACAACTGCGGGTCTCCCAGCGTGACATTGTGCAAAACGCTGTCATGCAGTAGTAAGGTATCCTGGGGTACATAGCCGATCAGGCTGCGCCACTTTTTGATATCCACATCCGGCAGCGCCACGCCATCCAGCAACACCGTGCCCGCCCCCGGTTGCAGCAGGCCGATGCACAAATCAATGATGGTGGTTTTACCGGAACCGGAGGGGCCCACCAGGGTAGTCAGCGCCCCTGCTTTGATGTCCAGATTCAGCCCCTTGAATACCGGGTGCTGGCTATCGTAGGAAAATGCTACATCCCGGAACTCCAGCCCTTTTTCAAAATGGGGTTTAGCGCCACCGTCAAGCTTTTCCTCCGCCGCTGTGGCACCGTTAATAGATTCCATAATCGCCCAGTAAGCACTCTCGCCCTGCGCCAGTTTCTGGCTCTGCTTCTGCACCTTACCGAAGAAGGAAAATGCCCGGCCCAGGGCAACCACCAGCACCATCACCATGGCCAGATCGATAGAAAACTTTTCTATCGCCACCCACACGCCGAGACAGATAAACCCGGCAAACATGAGCTCCTGTGCCGAGTCGAGAATGGCGGCATAGAGTACCTGACGTCGCAGCGCCTTGTTTAACTTGTTCGTATCGTGGGCCAGTACCTGGTCTGCCAGGTGTTCTCGCGCCATGGCCTTGAGCGGTTTTACCGACTGCAGCGTGTCCGTCAGGTTTGCCATCAGCGATGACATGACATTGGTCTGGCGTTTTCCCGCGCGGCGGGTGAGCCTGACCAGAAAGTGGGAGAGGCCGATAACGACCACGCCGGCAACGATAGCTGCCAGCGAGGCCCGCCAGGAAATTGCGAACGCCACCGCACCATAAACCAGCGCCTGAATCAGGAAAGTGATGGCAGTGGCGCCATTGACGAACGCCGTCGATGAACGCTGCGCCTCGGTAGCCAGGGCGTTGGTAAGCTTGCCGACGGGCTGGTGCAGAAAGTATTCCCATTTGCTGCGCAGCACTGCTTGCAGCATCTGCAGTCGCAGGTCGGTGCCCACCTGCGCAGCGGTGTAACCTACCTGGCGTTGGGCGACCAACAGAAACGCGCTTTTCATCGCCAGCCCCGACACCATGATCAGCAGCATGTTGCCAAGGGTGGGCGCAATGCCAACATAGGCCAGGACATCCAGTACGGCCTGTTCGAAATCGTTACTGCTCTGGGGTGCTACGCCGGCCAGCATCGCCGTGGCCTCCGACCCGAGGGCGATATTAACCATGGGTAGCAGCGCCGACAGCCCTATGCCTTCTGCGAGCCCGGAGAGGAGTAACGCCAGCAGCATCAACACGGTTTGTGAAGGGTAGGCGCGGAAAAAATTCAGCATTAAACCCATGTTGCGGTGGCTCCGGCAGCGTGAGGAATGAATAGCGAAACAGCGTTTTTCAACGAGCTACCAGTGCATCCGGCGCAACATGAACAGCGCGCAGAGTAATATCAGCAGGGTCGGTGCCAGCGCCACCAGCGGTATATTCATGTTCAGTAGCTGGCCCAGGGCAAAAATGATCTGCGTGCCCAGGTAGAACAGAATACCCACCAGGGCACCCATGGCAATATCGAGGCCAAAGCTGCGATTGCGCTTCGCGCCCAGGTTTGCACTGATAGGCGTTGCCAGTAGTACCATTGCACCAACAGTCAGCGGCATTAGCAATTTTTGCCAGAAGGTACTGCGGTATTTCGCATTGGGCTGGCCGTTTTCAGCGCGGTATCGGCTATAGCTGCCAAGCACTGACAGGCGCATGCTGTCACTGTTCAGGGTGAGGGTGGGCAGCTCTGCAGGCGACCACAGATTGCCAATTTCCAGCTCCGCGTAGCGGCGGGTGACCAGGTTGTTTTTCACCAGCAGTTTTTCCCGCACATTCTGAAATAGCCAGGTGCGATCCTTGCTTACCAGTGCTGTCTGGGCGTGTAGGGCGCGGGTGAGCCTGCCCAATTCATCGAATTCAAATAAGTCGATGTCACCGGGAATGCCACCCTTCAACATCTTGTCCAGGTGGATGTAGCGATTGCCGTTTTTAGACCAGACCCCGCCGTCCGGAATGCGAACCTCATTGCGATAGCGCAATGCGTGGCGTTCGGCTTCTGCGGATTGCTGCAAAACAGGCGTGATGTACTCCATGCAAACCCACAGGAATACCATCATCAGGGCGGTGGGTAGACCAATCGCCAGCAGCAGCCTAGACCGGGAAAAGCCGGTACAGCTGATGATGGTGAGTTCATTGAGGCGATCGAGGTTGGCGAGCGCCACGATGCTGCCCAGCAGTGCAATCACCGGGGCCAGGCTCACCAGCTGATGAGGTAGGGTGTAAAGGGTATAGCGGCCCACTGCCATGGCGTCGTAGCCAAACCGGGTGCGCTCCAGCTCAGTGATGAAGCTGATAAGGCCGAACACCGCCGCCAACACCAGCAGCACCAGTAGCCACCCCTTGATCAGATTGCTGGCAATGTAGCGCTCCAGAATCATCGCCGCTTCATCCAGGGCTGACTGACCAGTACCACCAGCAGAATAATTTCCAGCAGATAGGCACCCCATAGCCCGGGTAATTCCCCCAGCCGACCCTGTTCTATACCCGTGCGTACCACGCTGGTCATGGCAAACAGACCGATGTAGATTCCCACCGCGATCAGCACATTGCGCATACGCGATTCCCGGGGTGCCGAGCGCGCCAGCGGCACGGCCATCAGCGCCAGTAATATGGTGGCCACCGGCGTGGTGACTCGCCACTGGAACTCAGCGATATCCTTGGGCTCATCCGATTGTGCAAGATTGAGTGTGGTTTCAGCCTTACGCCGATACTGTTCCTGGGCGTCCTGGTTATCCAGCCTGACTATGAGGTTTTTAAATTTCAGGGTAATGTCCTGCTTTCTTCTCTGGTCCAGCAGGTAGTTGTAGCCATTGAAAAACTCGGCTTGCATGGCCTGGCCCGGGTTGAGCACGGGCAATTCCGCTGCCTCCGCGACAATAATCTCCGAGCGCCCCACCTTCTCGTAGTCCTTCTGCAGGAAAACACCCTTGTGCCGGCCGTGGTCCAGGTCGAGGTCGTCGGCGATAAAAATGTAGTCGCTGCCGCTCATGTTGACGAACTCGCCGGTTGCCATTTTCTTTAAATCAAACTTGGCTGCTGCCCGGGATTCCAGATCATAGCTGGTACGGAAGGCCCAGGGCCGCCCCAGGATGGAAATGGTTCCCGTAATAAGTGCAACCACGAGTGCCAGCTTGAGCACCGCCTCGATAATACGTGCGCGACTGACGCCAGCGGCGTAGAGTGCGCTCATTTCGGAATCCCGGCAAAGGCGACCCACAGCCGCCAAGACCGAAAAAAAGAACGCGGAGGGCATCAGGATTTCGAGGGTCACCAGTGTATTCAGCCCCACCAGTTTGAATGCTGTTAGCATTTCGAGCTGTCCTGCTGCGGCTGCCGACAATTGTTTCGCGGCGGAAAATCCGATAAATACCAGCACCAGCAGACCCAACCCTATGACGAAAGGACGCAGGATTTCCAGGCTGATATGACGGTCGATGATCAACTAGTGTTGGTCCTGTAAGAGGTGGTGGCCATTGTACCTCAAGCGGTGGCCGTCTGGTCATTTTGGCTGGCTTGCCCCATAATTGCACGCTTTGTGAACAGCCCGTTTCCACTGCCTGCGAGAATCCGTACATGTTTAACCTCAGTGACGGCGTCAAGAAGGCGTTAATTCTTATTCCGACCGAACCACTGCCTGCCAATACCCGGGTGGCGCTGCGCCGTAAGTACCTGGCGGAACTGGAGCTGGCCAAGGCGCACGCGGCCAATTTTCTGATTATCGGTCACCCCAAGAGCGGGAATACCTGGCTCAAGGTGATGATCTCCCGGCTTTACCAGTTGCGTTATAACCTGCCCGAATCAAAGCTGATAAACACGGATGAGTTTGCCCGCAAGATTCCCGAAATTCCCCGGCTGGCAGCCACCAACGGCTGCTACAGTTATGAGGGAGAGGTGGGCAAGCTGCTGGCGGTTGGCGCGCCTGACAATCCTTTGCGGCACAAGCCTGTGATGTTTCTCGCTCGCAACCCTATCGACATTGCGGTGTCCTGGTACCACCAGTTTACCAAGCGCCAGTCGCGGGCCAAGCAGGAGCTGATCAACCATTCTATTGAGCACCCCATTGATCGGCGCACGGTGCAGATGTGGGAGTTTGTGCGACATTCGGATATCGGCCTGCCCTTCCTGATTGAGTACCAGAATACCTGGGCGCGCAATGTGCAGAACCTGGAGAAGGGCATGTTGGTCAAGTACGAGGAATTGCGCACCGAGCCGGTGCCCACACTGCAGAAGATTCTCGACCTGATGGGCGAGAAGTTTACAGAGCAAGAGGTTCGCGCTGCAGTGGAGTGGGGCTCCTTCGATAATCTGCAGAAGCTGGAGACCAGCGGTACTTTCAGCCAGGGCGGTATGAAGCTGGTGAACGCCAATGATCCCAGCACCTTCAAGGTGCGACGCGGTAAAGTCGGCGGTTACCGAGAAGATTTTCCACCTGAGCAGGTGGCTGAGCTTGAAGCGCTGGTGCGCGACAACATACTCCCCGAGCTGGGCTATTGCCAGGACGAGGCGTGAGTGCACCCGCTCACCTGGGTCATACTCAGCGATAAGCAGGGCGACAACGGGCAGGTAGAGACCATTGTCGACACGCTGCCCTGGCCGGTGGAGCATAAGTATGTGCATATGCTGCCGCAATGGGTTCTCGGCAAGCCGCGCTACCGTCCATCACTGGATCACATAGACCCGGCACAGTCCGACGCTATCGAAGCCCCCTGGCCCGACCTCATTCTCACGGTGGGCAGACGGCCGTCCATGGTGGCCCTTTGGATTCGCAAGCAATCTGGTAATCGCACGAAAATTGTGCTGGTGGGCAAGCCTTCGGGCCACATGCTGGACTTCTCCCTGGTGATCGCCAGTGCAGAGAACCAGATGCCGCCCATGGATAACTTTTTGCCCACCACACTGCCACTGATGCGCATCAGTGAGGAGGATGTGGCGACCGAGGCAGAGGCCTGGCGGTCGCGATTCGAAAAGCTCGACAAGCCGTTGATAGCCATGCTGATCGGCGGCAAGACCAATCCCTTTGTTATGAACCGCCAGGTGGCCGATGACCTGGTCGCCACCGCGCACTGGGTTGTCGATGAGCTTGGCGGTACGCCCTACGTGACCACCAGTCGGCGCACCACAGCGGAAGTGATCGAGGTGCTGCGACAAGATCTTCCACCCCAGGCCGTCTTTTTCGAGTGGGCGGCCGGTTCCCCTGACAATCCCTACCGGGCGCTATTGGGCAGCGCCGATGGCTTTATTGTCACCGGCGACAGTGTGTCAATGATGGTGGAGGTGATCTATCTGCATAAACCTCTTGCGATTTTTCCCCTGCCGACGGGCTGGCTGGGGGGCGCTGATCAGTTGCGGCGTTCCCTCGCACACTGGTTGTTTAACCCGCGCCTCGAGTCGTCCGGGGATAGGCTGCGCCATCGAGTTGCCCGGGGCCTGTATTACGTCGATGTGTTGAAGATACTGTGTGCCACCCGGGATTTTCGCGCGTTTCACCGCATGCTGGTGGATCAGGGGCTGGCGGTCTGGTCGGGGCAGCGCTTTCGGCGGGACGCGGTGCAGCTACCGGATGATGTAGGTGTGGTTATAAAGCGTATCGAAGCGTTGTTCGCGCCCTGACAGGGAACACTAGCGTATCCGCAACACGTTTTTCATGAAGTGGGTGCCGAAGCGACTGATGCGCTGTGCTGCCACGGCCAGCGGACTTTCGTCCAGGTAATTGAGCTGCACCATGCGGCGCTCCCCGACAAAACGGGTGTGGCCGTGCCAGGAATGATCGGTGCGACGAAATGCCAGCAGGGTGCCCCCCAGGGGTGGCACCTGGGCAGCGTAATCCTCAATGTCGCCCTTGGAACGCAGCATTCGCAGCTGACCGTCCTCGCTGTTCCAGCGCTCATTGAAGTACACCAGCACCGTTAGCACCTTGCTCTTGTGATCGGTGTGAATATTGCCGTCCGTGCGCTCGCAAAATTTGCGTACGGTGACGGTAGTTGGCAGTGAGACCAGATCCATATCAAACCGTTTGCCCAGCTCGGTGGCAAATGCCGGCGCGCGCATCTCCGCCATCAGCGTTGCGAACTCCGGGCCATACTGAAGGTGGTCCAGGTTGTGGTTGGCGGCAGTGTCGATGGCGGGATAATCCGCATTGATCCGGGCCAGCAGCTCGGGGCTGACGAAGTCCGGCACCACCATGTAATCGAATGGCTCCGTATGCAGTTCGGCCGCTCGGACCGCGTTGAGGTTGATCATGGGCATCGGCGCATTCTAGTATGTCGGTCGCGGACCCGGCAAGGAGACCACCGCTGGAATCTCGGCAATAGTGCGGTAAATCAAGTATTGCACTCGGGTGCGGTAACAGCTGTTTTGCTGTAAGATGCCCCGCCTTTACACGTCTCAAGCCCGCGAGGATTTCGCGCCCATGGCCGACACTGCACGAGCCGTAGTTCGCCACTTTATAATGCTGCTTTGCTTCTGGCTGCCGTCTTCGCGCCGCAAGAAGATAGAGCGCTGGTTGCGTGGCCGCGAGGAATTCAAAAAGCTTGAGAAAAGTGATTGGGTGCTGATGAGCTGGGGCAAATCCGGCCGTACCTGGTTGCGGGTGATGTTGTCCCGCGCCTATCAACTCAAGGGCGGCCTCGACGCCCACGAGCTGCTCGACTTTGACAATCTGAAGAAACAGGACCCGCAACTGCCAGCGGTGTTTTTTACCCACAATAATTATCTGCGGGACTATACCGGTAATTGGGAATCGAAAGAGCATTTCCGCGGCAAGCGTATCGTGCTACAGGTCCGGGACCCTCGTGATGTGGCGGTATCCCAGTTTTTCCAGTGGCAGTTTCGCATGCGCCCCAACAAAAAATTCATCAACGATTATCCGCCTCATGGTGCGGATATCAGTGTATGGGACTTTGTACTCGACAAGGATGCGGGTGTGCCGCGTATCGTGGATTATTTCAACGGTTGGGCCAGGGCGATACCCGAGCTCAAAGACGTGCTGATTGTGCGCTACGAGGACATGCGTAAAGAGCCCGCTGCTGTGTTGTCCAGCATCATGGAATTTACCGGCACCGCCGTAAGTGATGAGCAGGTGCGCGAAGCGGTGGATTTTGCCGCTTACGACAACATGAAAAAAATGGAGCAGGAAAAGTTTTTTAAGGGCAGCGGCGCCAGGGTGAAACCCGGTGACAAGGATAATCCGCAATCCTTCAAGGTACGCAAGGCGAAGGTGGGTGGCTACCGCGACTATTTTACTGACGAGCAGTGTGCGCAACTCGATGCCATGGTGGCAGAGCTGGATCCGATATTCGGCTACGGGGGAGAACAGGCATGAATCTCGCTATCCAGAACCTGAGGCAGGGCTTACAGACCGCTCGCAAGAAGCTCTCGCGCAAGTGGCTTCACTGGCGTATGCGCGGTGAGTCAGAGGCTGTTATTCTCAAAGCCGAACGCAAGCTTCGCGGTGTGGAGCAACACGGTAAATTGCAGCAGGCCGACATCGTTGTAGTGTCGTTCGGCAAGAGCGGGCGCACCTGGCTGCGGGTAATGATCTCCCACCTGTTCCGGGTGATGTACAAGCTGCCAGAAAATGCGATCCTCGGCTTCGACAATTTCCACAACCTGAGCAAGTCGGTGCCAAAGATTTTCTTCACCCACGATAACTATATCAAGGATTTCACTGGCGATTTCGAGTCCAAGCAGCCGTTTTACGGCAAGCGTGTGGTGCTGCTGGCGCGGGATCCCCGTGACGTGGCCGTGTCGCAGTTTTTCCAGTGGAAATTCCGTATCAAGCCCTCCAAGATCGCCATCAATAATTACCCACCGCAGGGCAGTGATATCAGTCTTTTCGATTTCGTGATGGGCGATAACGGTGGCGGCATGAAGGCCGTGTTTGACTACCTCAACTTGTGGGCGAAAGAGGAGGGCAAGGTTGCGGCCTTTCATTTGCTGCGCTACGAGGATTTGCGCAGTAACACCAGTGAAGAGCTCAGGCGGCTTCTGGGCTTCATGCAGGTCGATGCCTCGGACGAACACGTTGAGGCGGCCGTGGAATATTCTTCCTATGAAAATATGAAGAAGATGGAGAGCAAGAAACAGTTTCGTTTTGCCGGCGGCCGCATGATGCCCCGCGACAAGGACAATCCCGATAGCTATAAAGTCCGCCGCGCAAAAGTCGGTGGCTACCGAGATTACTTCACCGACGAGGAAGTCGCCGCCATCGATGCCAGAGTGGCGGCGGAGCTCGATCCGTTGTTTCGGTACAGCTGAGTCTAAAGAGCACTTTTCTGCACTACGTCTTCGACTGCGGACTATCTCAGGGCAATCTACTGTTAGTGTGCTATTCCATTCGCGGAGGAAGGCGGGGGTTACCTCGCTCCATGGCTGCGGCCCTCCGGGCTTCCCTCAGTCGGTCGCAAGCCTTAAAGCGCTTCGCTGTCTTGCTCCACTCCTTCGGCGTGCGGCCATGGAGCCAGGACACACCCGGACTCCTGGCGACAATGGAACAGGACGCTACATCTAAAATAACGCCAGAAACTTCTGCCCCTCTCCTACACGAAGCTCAAACAGCCCGAACCAGCTCGAAGGCATCCTCGCGCAGGTGCCCCTGATCGATCTCGTCGCGTAGCTGAGCCTCAGTGATGGCGCCTTCCTCGATGCAGCTCTTGACCAGCCGAAAGAAAAACATCTCCTGCGCGGGATCGGGGTGTGCATCATAGGTGCCGGCGAACTTGTACTCGCCGAACAGAGCGCGGCGGGCGCGGCGCAGCCAGTGGCGGGGGGGAAACAGTTGGAACGTGTCAGCGGGGCGATAATCCACTTTCAGGCCGGTTTTCCACGGTTGGGTTTTGCGCTTGGTGTTGTGCAGCAGCTTGGTTTGTTCTGTCATGGTGTCGAAGTCATTCCATTCGTTTTCCAGCGGCCCGATGGTGGCCCGGTCCTCGAGCTTCAGTGACACCCAATCCATGTAATCTCGCTTGACGGGTTCGAACATTTCGGCAAAATTTTCTTCAAATTGCCAGTGCTTGAGTTGCGCGCAGTCCAGTAGCATAACGCTGCTGGCCCAGGCTCCCTTGCGCCCCTTGCGACCGGATTTTGGCCGACACAGGATGGCCTTGCCTTGCATGTCGCGATTCAGCAGTTCCCAGACATCACCCAGCGCAAATACGTCCGGGTCAATTACCACCGCCCGTCCTTCGTAATTCATCAGTTGTGGCGGGGCGAAGCGCAGGGGGGTGAAAGACTGCAGGTCGTTGTTGAGCCAGGGCCGCATTTCGCCGTCCCGCGAGTAAAGTTTGCCCTCGCGTTGTGCCATGCAGGGATAGTCCTTCACCTCGATAAATTTAACGTCGAAACGATCAGCATAGGCAGAGTTTTTTTGCAGGGAGTGGCGGCTCACCACTGCGCCCAGTTTCTGCTTGTGATTGGTGTGGATGAAAACGGTTGGTTTCAACGGAGACTTCCCTTGGGGTATGCTGGATATGCATTTTATACCCGACTGGATTCTCGATAAACGACAGGGTTTGGCAATATTTTGGAGAGAAATTGAGCGAGGCAGGGGTCGATGTTTGGTGTTTGCTCGGCAAAAAGGCCGGCGATAATACCCAGGTGCTGGCTCTCGCAGATGAGCTGGGCTATGGCTATCGGGAAAAACAGATACTGGCGCAGCCCTGGGAGTTGTTGACCCACCTGTGGCGCAGGCCTTCCCTGGCGGGCATCGAACGTGCGTCCGTTGCTGCGATCAAGCCCCCCTGGCCTGACCTTGTTATCAGCGCCGGCCGGCGCAATGAGCAGGTCGCGCAGTGGATAAAACAGCAGTCGGGAGGCCACACCAGACTGGTACACATGGGGCGCCCCTGGGCACCATTGGCTGCCTGGGACCTGATTGTGACAACCCCTCAGTACTCCCTGCCACAGCAGGGGGATATCCTGCACAACAGTCTGCCGTTACACCGTCTGGCTCGCGAGGACATGTCGGCGGCCGGCGAGAATTTGCGTACGCATATCGATGCGCTACCACGCCCCTGGATCGCAGTGTTGGTGGGGGGAGACAGCGGTCGCTTCGTGCTCACCGCTGAGAAAGGTAAGTGTCTGGGTGAGCTGTCCAGCCAGGTGGCCGCGGCTTGTGGTGGGTCGGTGCTGCTAACGGATAGTCCGCGCACACCGGTTGCGGCCGGGGATGCCGCCGAGGCTGCCTTGAGGCCGGCGTCCTATTGTTATCGTTGGCGCCAAGGTGGAGACAACCCCTACCGCGGTTTGTTGGCGCTGGCCGATGCGTTCGTGGTTACCGGGGAATCCATGTCCATGCTGGGTGAGGCCGCGGCCATGGGCCGGCCCCTGTATATATTCGATGTGGGAGACCCGGGCAGACCCTGGTGGCAGTTGTTGCACAACTACCGCTATAAACCTCTGAGCCACCGCTTTGCCATGCGCTGGGGTCCGGTACGTATGCGTCGGGATATCGGCAGGATACAGGAGCAAATGGTGCATAGCGGTATTGCAAGCTGGCTCGATGCGGAGGGTATTACCGCCGCAGCGGACGCAATATCTGCACCGGCTGCCGCCACAGTTGGCAGCAGTTCATTGGCGCGGGATGAGCTAAGGCGGACAGCCGTCGCCGTCAGGCAGCTTGTGACAGGGCGCTGAGGGGGTGTATGGGCGCCGGCGGTAGTGTCGGTGTGCGTTCCAGAACTTCCAGGGCGTCGTGCCGCACGTGGTTTTGCGCCATCTCGTTGCGCAGGAATTCTTCCGTAATACTGCCGTTGGCCAGGCATTCTTTTAGCAGGCCGAAGAAAAAATCTTCCTGATTCTGGTCCGGGTGCTGTTTATAGTTGCCGAGGAAGGCGTACTCGCCAAACAGCTTGCGTCGGGCGCGCATCACCCATGCCACCGGTGGGAACAGGCGAAAGCGCTCTGCTGGACGCCAGTCAGTGGGCAGGCCTGTTTTCCAGGGCTGGGTTTTGCGGCGAGTGGTGTGCAGCATCTTGGTTGCAGTGGTGAATTTGTCGAAATCGTTCCACTCGGGCTCAAAGAAGTCGATAGTGTTGCGATCTTCCTCTCTCAGGCAGATCCAGGGCTGGTAGTCCTGGGTGAAATCAAACATGGCCTCAAAACTGCGCTCTGCGTCCCAGTGTTGTAATTTGGCGCAGTCCAGCAGCATCACGCTGCTCGCCATGCAGCGGTCTACGAGGCCCTTGGGGCCGGAGCGCATGCGGCACATGATGGCCTTGCCCTGCATGTCGCGATTCAGCAACTCCCATATGTCAGCGACGGCAAAAATATCCGGATCGATGACAACGGCCCGGCCTTCATAGCCCATGAGTTTTGGCGGCATGAAGCGGGTAGGGGTGAAAGATTGCAGATCGTCATTCAGCCACTCGCGTTTGACACCATCACGCAGGTAGTCCTGACCCTCGTGTGCGGCAAACATCGGATAATCGCGGCTGTCGATTAGTTGCACATCGAACTTATCGTTGTTGCTCGAATAGCGGCGCAAGGCGTGCTGTGCCACGATGGCGCCGGTGATTTGCTTGTGGTTCGTCTGGATAAATACGCAGGCTTTCATAGAGTTGCGGGGTCCGTTTTACACTGGGCAACTATAATGGAAGAGGCCCTTTTTTGCCATTTGAGGCGGTCCAAATTCAGTGTGAATAGTACTTGATACTGCGCCCGGTGACGGTGGTATAGAGCACCCCCGCAGCCTTGGCGACACGGTATAGACTGTGCATGAAAGTGGCTTTCGAAAGTATGGAAAAAGGCATTATAATCAATGATATAGCCATTTTTGCCAGGGCGGCAGAAAGCAGTTTCAGACGGCGTTTTCCATCGCCATGATAACGCGCCATATTGACCTGGGAGCAGCCGTTCTTGAAGCCGCGACGCATCAGGCCCCGGGCACTGTAGCGCTCCGGCCCATGAACCCTGTGGATAATCGAATTTTCTGCTGAGGCAAGGCTCGCTCCCATATTATGAGCGCGTATGAAAAAGTCCTTGTCTTCTCCGCCACTGTTGCAAAAAGCATGGGAAAAGACGGGCCCCACCTCGCCCACTCGCAGTAAAATATCCTTGCCGACCAGCAGATTACAGGTTGAGGCGCAGTCCGGCAGGCCGTAGCGTCCACCCTTTTTGTCCTGTTTTGTCTTGGTGGGGGAGCGAAAAATGCCCGATTCCCGAGCCCAGTCCGGCATCTCTTCATCCAGCACCCAACTGCCGAACACGAGGTCGGCGCCTGTGGCCTGTTGTTGCTGTAACAAGCGCAGCAACCAGTCCGCGAGCGGTACATCATCGTCATCAATAAACGCGAGGAATTGAGCGCCGTGCTCCAGTGCTACCGCCACCGCTCGATTGCGCGCGTGGGTGATACCGGGCTCCGGCTCAGTTGTGTAATGGATTTTGATGCTAAGGCTGCGGCCGGTTAGTTCGCAGATATCGCGGGTGGCGGAGTTGGGGTTGTTGTCGATAACAATCAGTTCGACCCGGCCCGGGTCATAGTCGCCAAGCTCTATTTCGCGCAGGGTAAGCAGCAGCCGTTTAAGTACCTCGGCGCGGTTATGCGTGCAGACGCAAATGGCGACCAGAGGGGTGGGGTTGGAAGTGTTGGTCATGTGTTACTTAAAAACACCGCGGCGATAGAGATCCCAGAAGTAACCCCACATGTAGATGAGTGGTGCCCGCCTGACCCTGTCGGGAATGACAACACTCTCTCCGGAGTGCCGTTCCAGTTTCCACGCGATATAATCCAGTCCCCCCTCGAACGTAAATAATGCCTTCACTAACCGCGTGACTGAGAGCAGTTTTCCTTGAACCTGCCGCAGCGACCACGCCAATTGCGTTGACCGGCGCTGGGCCCCGGCCACCTCGCTGCGGTAGCTCAATTCGCCGCCGTTATCATACACCGTAAAGCCGAAGCCAAGCGAGGGGGCGTGGTGCTTGGTGACGGCGGTGTAGAACTCGCGAGAGGACTGGACCAGCTCAATAGACCTACCGGGGCGTTCAGTGCGCAATTCCGTTGAATAACTCAACCCCAGTGCCTGCTCCCACAGGCCGGTGACCGTGCCCTGTTCCGGCAATACCGGCAGACTGTTGTGCAGTAGCGTGCGAGCTGCGCGCAGCAGGCTGTGTTCAATCAGCTCACGGGTTTGCTGATCGCGACTTTGTAGAATCCGGGTGGGTTGGGAGAACCTCCCCCAGATATAGGATTGAAACCATGCTCTGGAGCAGCCGCGCTGAAAGTCGTGCAGGGAAATCAGGGTGACCTTCCCGCGCAGGGTTTTCCCGTTATGCTTCACTTCGGCGTAGAAAACGTTGGGTGGCAGCAACCAGTTGGTGGCCGCCAGCATAGGGCGACGGTAGGCGGCACGGTAGCTGGAGCAGACCAGGTAAAGGTCCAGCAGGCCCTCGTAAATGTCGCCGGTGCGCAAGCAGGAGCCGTACAGCAGTATGGCGTAGACAGCATTGTGATGGCGCGCCTGCAGCTGCTCCAGAAGCAGGCGGAGAGCTGGGTCTTCGGCGGCGTCCGGGCCTGGAACTGCGGGATAATCGCTCACAGTTTGAGAAAATCCAGGTAGGGGCTGGCGCTGATTTCGACTTGGCCTTTTGTCACCAGGATTTCTCCATCCAGGTTGAGTTTGCCGTCCAGGTGCAGGCGGATCCCGTCGGCATTGTGACTGATATAACCCGATTCAGGAACCGCATGCCGGTTGGGGCGGCCGCGAATTATGGAAATAAAGGTGCGTATGAAGCGATTGCAACCCTGTTCAAAGAGTGTAACCCGGACTCTGCCTGCACCTGTACCCCAGAATGGGCGCATGCCAAAGGCCAGTCGCTGCAAGGTGCTAACAGCGAGAATCAGGGTGTCATGGGTCGCAGTCTCGCCTTCATCCAGCGCCAGTTTAATGGTGACATGGCGATTGAAGTCCGGGTCGTTGCGCACCAGCCCCCACACTGTGCGCAATGTCGTCAAGGCCAGGCTGAAGTCATCCCTCAGGCCGCGGGCGTGGACTTCGGCATGGGCGTATTCGGTGCCCTGAATGACGGCGCCGCCTCCCAGGAACATGCCGTAGTGGGGATTTTGCTCGCCGGCAATCATCACGCGCATCAGCGCGCGCTGTGCCAGCAGCCCCGTCGTCTGCCGCTCGCCTTCGCACCAGCGACAAAAGCGCTCGGTGGCCTTCAAGAGCGAGCCGCTGACCCCGATATCACCTGCGTTCATATTAGCTGTGCCGCCGGGCAACAAGACGATCAGGGGCAGGGTGGCGAAAAGTCCGGACTCGAGCATCTCGCCTAGGATATTCGCGGCGGTGCCGTCGCCGCCATTGATCGCGAGGACGCCGATCTGGCGGTTAGCGAGTTCGGCTAGCGCAGGCCTGACATCAGCTGCACTGTGGGTGACCACGTGGTGTATCTCGGGGCAGCTGGCAATTCTTGTGTGGATGCGTTCAAACTGATCCCGGTTGTGCCCGCTGGCTGGATTGCTGATTAATCCTACCGGGCATGTTGCAGCTGTCACAGAACGGGATTCCGCAGTGTGACGCTCTTGAGATTAATCTCGGTAGCGCCAATGCGCGGCGCGCTGCCGCGCAACTGCAGTGGTAGACCGCTTTCTTCGTCAAAAAGTATGGTGATGTCACCGTTAAGTCCCAGCAGGCTGAAATCATATTTTTCGAGCTGGTCCCCCGCCGGGCTGATTGCCAGTGCCACGGCGCCTGCATTGCGCTTGCCGGTGACAGCGGTTTTGCTGTTATCCAGCCGGTAATTTACCTTGATGCCGGGCGGGTCACCGCCGGGCGTCATGCGTACCAAATAGAAATTGAATTCCGTGTTGACTATGACCTCTGCCGCCTCTGCGCCAGAGGCGTGGAACCGGGCCGCCAGTGCCAGCAGCGCATAGGCATCGGTGACTACTTTGCCGGCGGCTTCCTGTGGGTAGGCGATGTCCCTGCGACTGCTTACCGGCCACTCACAGGGCGGCAGTTCTGTCTTGGGCGGCGGGTTGCGCCGCACCCGCTCAATGTGCTCTGGCAGGAAGCGGTACGTTTTGTAGCGTTGCTCTTTGCCCTTGCTCAGGCGCGATCGGTACAGAGCCCTGCCATTTGCCGCCGTCAGATCCAGCGTCACTTCCTCGGAATTGCTGGCGACCGAACTGCTGGCTGTCAGCTGCCAATGCTCGCTGTTGTTTTCATCGACGGCAATTTCAACACGCGACTTCGCGGTCATAAAAAATGCTTTTTGCTCATATTCCAGTACTTGCCACACAGGCAGCGGCGGTATGTTGCTGGTTTCACCAGCCGGGACCTGTGAACTCGCCAGGGCTGTGAATAGCAGCAGGCTGCGGCACAGCGGTTCTACAGACAGTGTTCTCATGGTTTGTGTCCCGGGTAGCGAACGGTTACCGATACTTGTCGTACCGGGTATGCAGCCATGATAAGTGCCACCGGCAGCCAGAAAAACAGCCATATTTCCTTTGGATGTACCAGCAGCCGGTCATAGTCCATTGCGACAGATGTCATTCCATACAGGATTAGCGCGAGGTAAATCCGCTCCCCGCGTTGTCGGTACAGGCCCCAGGCCCAGTGTAGCGCTACCGCCAGTATAGCTATCAGCAGCGCCAATCCTACCAGACCACCATCGCGCAGTGTGGCCAGGTAGCTGTTATGGGCATGGCTGAAGACCATGTTATAGGCGTTCACCTGAGTATCTGTCAGGTAGCCATGGCCGAGCCACCAGTGGCCCTGCATATTTTCCAATACCTGCTCCCAGATACCAGGGCGGAAGGAGTAATCTAGCACCCGATGTTCCCAGAACTGGGTATTTGCAGACATCAGGGCCCACACAGCTGCTATCCCGATCCCCGCTATTGCCAGGGCGCGATAACCCAGCAGGATCAGCAGGCCCACGCTCACCCCTGCCAGGGCGGTACGCGACTGGGTAAAGACCACAAGACTGAGCAGAATAGCGGCAAGGGAGCAGTAAACCACACGGTTTTCGCGGCCGCGTTCAGTAAACACATAGTGCATGCACAGCACCAGGAAAACACCGTAGGCTGAAGCCGCTTTATTCTGGTGGTGCATAACGCCCAGAGGCTCCAGCCGGGACAGCGGGAATGGATTCGCGATATACCAGGCAACAATGGAGACCAGCGCAGCCGCTGCAGCCAACCAGGTGGCGCGGTGGGCCAACCGGTCCATGCGGGGTGCCTGTTCTACCCACAAATAGCCGCTGATCAAACAGAAGGTGAGTAGGCTCAGGGTGTAGCCGATCGCCTCCAGAGCCGTCTGGGGTTCGAAATCTGCCGTCCACAGCAGGCTTGCCATCATATAGGCCGCGTATAGCAGTAGCAGCCAACAGAGCATGTTGCCACGATAGAAGTTGGCCAGTTCACGCCACAGTATCAGTACAGCGGGCAGCACCAGGATGTAGTACAGGCGCCGGTGTCCCGGTGCCATCGGCAGCAGGAAGTAGCCGGCGATGAAGACGGTGTAAAAGTACACCATTCCCCGGTTCAGCAGGAACCGCTGAATTGCATTGAAATCCATAGTTTTCAAATACTTGCGAAGGTCGGTCGAATGCCGTTAAAAATACCACACAATCTTGAGAATGGCCCGATCATCCTATAACCTTCGCCACTTCATTTGCCCCGCTCGGGGATCGAGGTCCACCATGCACATGATCATCAAGCGACTGACCAAGTGGCTGGTACGCGCGATTTGCGTATTTCTGCCAGAGGCGAGGGCGCACGAGCTGGAGCGCTGGCGCCGTGGCCGCGAGGAGTTCTGGAAGTATAACCGCTGCCAGTACATCTTTGCATCCTATGGCAAAAGCGGGCGCACCTGGGTGAGAGTGATGATCTCGCGGTATTACCAGCTGGTCTACAAGCTGCCGGACAATATCCTGATGGGCTTTGACAATTACACCCGCCTGAATAGCGATATTCCCAAAATCTTCTTCACCCATGACAACTATTTGCGCGGTTACACTGGCAATGTGGATTCCAAGAAGGACTTCTACAACAAGAAAACAGTGTTGCTGGTGCGCAACCCCATAGATGTCGCGGTGTCGCAGTTCTTTCAGTGGAAGTACCGCATGCGCCCGGAAAAGAAGGCTATGAACAAATATCCCGAACATGAGACAAACATCTCGGTATACGACTTTGTGAAGGACGAGAATCAGGGGTTGTCCCATATTATTGAATTTATGAATAACTGGGCGCGCGAGCTGCCAAAAATGGAAAACCTGCTGGTGGTGCGCTATGAAGACCTGCGCTTAAACCCCGAAAACGAAATGGGCCGCATAGTCGAATTTCTCGGCTTGCAGGCCAACGCGGAATTCCTGAAAGACACTGCGGAATTCGCCTCGGTGGAAAACCTGCGTAAAAAAGAGCAGGAAAACTATTTCTGGCGCAGCGGCAGCAGGGTGCAGGCAAAAGATGTTAATGACCCCAATACCTTCAAGGTGCGCAAGGCCAAGGTCGGTGGCTACCGCGATTACTTTGACGACGATCAAGTAGCAGAGCTGAACGCGATGGTAGATTTGCGCCTGATGCCGGCTTTCGGCTATACCGCCGCGGAGCAAGGGGCCTAGACCATCATGGACAAGTGCGTGTTCATTCATACCAACGAGCGGCAGTGGCTGGGCGCCCTGGTTGCCGAATACTCGTTCCGCCGCAACTCGGCAAATGCCGACAAATTTGATGTCCGCTTTATCCATACACGTGACTTTCCCTACCTGGCGGCGCGGGAAGGGCAGAGTTTTCTGCGCGGCGGTACAACCCGCGTCTGGCATATGGACGACCTGCAGTCCTTCACACCGCTGCGCTTTCTGCCTCCCAAGCTGATGAACTGGCAGGGCCGGGCGGTAGTGACCGACCCGGATGTATTCGCAGTGGGCGATGTGTATGAACTGCTGGATCGGGATATGGGTGGCTCTGCGGTGATGGGGCGGCACCGCTCCGGCAAATCAGAGAAAGGTTACCAGGTGGCTACAAGCGTTATGCTGCTTAACTGCGAGAAGCTGCGGCACTGGGATGCGGAGGCCGAGTTCGGCCAGTTGTTCAGCTCGGAAAAAGACTACAAGGAATGGATGGTCCTGGCCTACGAGGATCCGGCCACAATCGGCTACCTGGAAGACTGCTGGAACGACTTCGATCATCTCGACGACAATACCCGACTGTTGCACAACACCAAACGTCGCACCCAGCCCTGGAAAACAGGCCTGCCGGTAGATTACACGCCGGCTGACAAGTTTAAAGACAAGCCTTTGCTGGCCTCTTTGAACAGGTTGCGGGCCAATGTGTTTGGCGAGTACGGATTACTGGGCCGTTACCACGAACATCCTGACAAACAGCAGGAGGCATTTTTCTTTGGCCTGTTGCGCGAGTGCCTGGACAACGGTCATGTGACCGAGCAACTGGTGCGGGACGAAATCAGTAAAAACCACGTGCGTCACGATGCTTTCGAGGTGTTGGCGCGCACGCCGGCATTAGGGAACAAAACAGCATGAAATACATTGATATCACGAAATTGAGCACGCTGGATCGCGACGACTTCCTCAAGGTCAAACCCTATCCATACTACAATTCTGAGGGAGTGCTGACGGCAGAGGGCTTCCAGGATTTGTTGGCTAACATGCCGCCCATTGAATTGTTCAAGCATAACTTTGGCTACGAGCGCCGGGCCGGGCAGGCACCGCACGATCGCTACTCCCTGGAATACGAGCCGGGTATGCCGGTGCCGCAGCCCTGGCAGGATTTTATCGCCGAGATGTGCAGTGATGCCTACCGTGGTGAAATAGCGCGATTACTGGGTGCCAAAAAGGTAGAGTTCCGTTTTCATTGGCATTACACCCCCTCCGGCTGCGATGTGTCTCCCCATTGCGACGCGCGCCGCGAGCACGGTTCTCACCTGTTCTACTTTAATTCTACCGACGACTGGGACCAGGCCTGGGGTGGTTCCACCCTGGTTTTGGACGATGGCGGTCGCCTGGATTACAACTCCGCCCCCGGCTTCGATGAGTTCGATGCGGCGATCGAGTGCAAATCCATAGGCAATTACAGCTCACTGATGTTGCGTACTGACCACGCCTGGCACGCAGTACGCGCAATCAATTGCCCTGAGGGCGCGTTGCGGCGGGTTTTTATTGTGGTGGTAAACCCCGTGAGCCTATTCTGGAAAGTGCGTGACCGCATTATCGGCAAAAAAATCCAGCGCTTCTGATGCCGTGCTGGCACCAGGCGAGGGGGAACTGCATCTGTGGTTCTGCCGTCGCGAGCTGGTTGCTGGCAGTGAACCTTTCCAGCGCGAAGTGTTGTCGCGTTATGCGAGGGTAGCTCCGGCAGATCTCAACTTCGCCAAAGGCCCCCACGGGAAACCGGCGCTGTTATCCCCACATTTGCCTATAGCATTCAATCTCAGTAACTGCCGCGATCGGTTGGTTATGGCGATCAGTGCCGGTGGCGCTGTAGGTGTCGATCTCGAATATTGTGACCCCCGGCGGGATGTTGAGAAACTGGCCCAACGTTTTTTTTCCGGCGCAGAAGTACATCAGCTGCGCGCCTGCGCAGGCGCTCCGAAGGTTGAACGGTTTTACGATTACTGGACTCTCAAGGAAGCCGCCATCAAGGCCACCGGGGGATCTCTGGGGCGGGAGCTGGAATCCACCAGTTTTGACCTGACAGAACCCGCAGGCCTGGCCGGCGAGTGTGCCCCCGGCTCGATTATTGCACTGACATCACCGGTGGATGGCCGGGCCTGGTATGGCCTGCTGCAACCCTTTGACGATTATCGGTTGGCCATTTGCTGTATTGCGGCGGATGATTTTTCTGCTGGAATTCGGCAGTTTGATTGGCCGCACGACACGCCTGAAATGTGTTCCCCCAGACTATTGGCCACCTCCAGTGTCGACAGCAAAACTGCCCGGAGTGTCAGCTTGTGACTGCGCAAAACTACCCTGAGTCCTACTACGCTGCAACGCGAAATATTGTTAGTGACTTCCCCTCGCTGCAGGGTGATATTGAAACAGATATCTGCATTTGTGGCGGCGGTTTTACTGGAATTGCCACCGCTCTCAGTCTGGTCGAACGCGGTTATTCAGTAGTCGTGCTGGAACAGCATCGCATCGGTTGGGGCGCCTCCGGTCGCAATGGCGGGCAGTTTATCGGTGGTTTCAGCGGAGAAGAGGAGATAGTGCGTCAGCTGGGCGAGGAGGTGTCCGACCTGGTGTGGGATATCGGTTGGCTAGGCAATAATATTATTGCCGAACGCGTGGCGAAATATGCAATTGATTGCGATTTGAAATACGGCTACATGGACGTGGCCTTAAAGCCGCGGCACATGCGCCAGTTTGAAGGCTACCACAGCGAATTACAGCGCCGGGGTTTTGCCGATTCAGTGCGAATGGTTGCCGCGTCGGACATGCACTCCGTTCTAGGCAGCGATGCCTATATTGGCGGCCTCATCAACAGTCGCAGCGGACATTTGCACCCGCTGAATTTGTGCCTGGGTGAGGCCCGGGCCGCTCTGGATTTGGGTGTACAGTTGTTTGAGAATAGCGAGGTGTTGGCGATAGAGCACGGCTCCCGGCCCAGTGTCCTCACGGCCAGGGGCCGGGTCAGGGCTAACACAGTGTTGTTGGCGGGCAATGCTTACCAGCAACTGGAAACCGCCAGACTGCCGGGACAGGTGTTCCCGGCTGGCAGCTATATCATCGCCACAGAGCCGCTCAGTGAAGCTGAAGTCGCCGACATCAACCCCCTGGATATGGCCTTCTGCGACCCCAACTATGTGCTGGACTACTTTCGGTTGTCTGCCGACAGACGCATGTTGTTTGGTGGGCGTTGTAATTATTCCGGGCGTGAGCCGAAGAGTATTCGCACCAGCATTGAGCCGCGCATGCACCGTATATTTCCGCAGCTGCGGGGCAAACGTATCGATTACGAGTGGGGCGGAAACATTGGTATTGTGGTTAATCGGGTGCCGGTTATAGGTCGTTGGCAGGACAACGTGTATTACGCCCTGGGTTATTCGGGTCACGGGGTGAACATGACGCATGCAACTGGCGAGATTCTGGCGGAGGCAATAGCGGGCAATCTGGAGAAACTGGACCTGTTTCAGCGTGTCCGCCACCCGCGCTTTCCCTTGCAGCGCGCCCTGGGCAGCCAGATGCTTGCCCTGGGTATGCTCTATTACCGTTTTCTCGATCTGCTTTGATGGTAAACTGCAGCCTCAGTCATTTCCCGCACTTATTATTCGACTATGCTCATTGACCAGTACTATACCGTTAGCAATGGCAAAATCAGTTTCACTCGAGAGCAGGGCAGTAATTTTGCCAAGCAGGTGGCGGACGATTTTAATCCAATCCACGATCCCGACTCTCGCCGATTTTGTGTGCCCGGGGATTTGTTGTTTGCGGTAATCATCGCACGCTACGGGCTCAGTCAGCACATGGAATTCAAGTTTACCGGCATGGTAGACGACAGCTCGCAGCTGGTACTTCCTGAGCCAGCAGAAGAGCTTGCTATGGATGATGCGGCGGGCAAGAAGTACCTCTCTATCCGGCGTGCCGGGGAAAATAGCAGGGAGGGTACACTTATAGACAATCTTACCCACGCCTATGTCGAATTTTCAGGGCACTCTTTTCCCCACATTCTGGTGCCGCTTCTGGCAGCACAGAATGTGATGATCAATATCGCGCGTCCCATGGTCTTCTACGAGAGCATGGTCATTGACCTGGATCGGCTGGACATCGAAAAACCGGTATTAGTGGAAGAAAAGAATGAACTGGCCATCGATGGTAAGCGCGGTGAGGTCCAGTTTGCCTTCAACCTGGTGGAGTCTGGGATTGTTGTGGGGCGGGGTAAAAAACGTATGGTTCTCGGTGGCCTGCGTGAGTATGACGCCACTGTAATGGATGAGGCGGTAACCGGCCTCAACCAGCGCAAGCAGGATTATTTGTTCAGCTGAGTGTGGTCAACAATGCGGAGGCCGAACCGGTCATGGTGTTATCGAAACCGGACCTGTGTCCCGACCCCGAGGCATTCCCGGCAGAGCTGCAAAAGCTTGATAGCATGCTGTGCGTGGAGCTCGTAAACAACCTTGCAGATGGTGGTGCCGACGTGTTGCGAGCCTGGTGCCGGCCCGATAAAACGGTGGTACTGCTGGGATCATCCTGCGCAGGTAAGTCGACTCTGGCCAACAGGATTTTGGGGCGCGAACTGCTATCCACCAGCGTCATTCGGGAAAGTGATGCCAAGGGCAGGCACACCACCACGCGGCGTTCACTGGTAGCGATGTCAGGCGGAGCGATGATTCGCGATACGCCGGGGATGCGGTATCTGAATTATTGCAATATCGCACGCGAACAGGCACTGAATACAGCCTCACGGTGTGTACCAGATCGGAGAGCTGTAAGCCCGCTCCTGTATGCTGGCGGGGTACTCTGCAGGTGGACGGGTTCTCAATGCAATGGCATCGTAAAGCGAGTGCCGGGGCGTGGGAATCTGTAATACTCTGACGTAGTAAAACGCACTCTGGGTGGGATCGAAGTCCGGGTCTTCCCACATAGTGGCCAGCTGGGGGGTGCCAATGTTGTTGGAATAGGCGGCGGTCTCTACATTTACCGTGTTGCCGACAGGCGGCAGGGAGCCGTCTGCTGCCGGCAGGCGCTCCGGGGACCACGCAACGTCAAAGATTTTTTCCTGGCTGTTGCCCTGGGCATCGACCCAGCCCTTGATCACTTGCACGCGATCCAGGTTGGCCCCCTTCGGATCTTTCAGTGCGCTGATCAACAACCTGATCCCGCTGCTGGTTGTTCCGGGGCCGCTGATCTCACCGCCCATCGGCACACCGCCAGCGTAACCCAGGGTGGCGAGGTCCGGAGATTCGGAATCCTGGGGAATGAAATTCCAGCCGGCAAACAGCCGCAGCGAAATCCGCGGCCCGGTGGTGGCGTACACCTCGCGCCGCTTCATCGCATCAAATATGCCTTGACGGGTGTTCTCTTTGGCCCAGACGGCGGCCATGCCCGCAGCTGCCATATCCCAGCCCGTTGCCTTCACGCCACCCAGCGAATCGCCGCGCTTGTTAGCAGGAACAGAATCGTACGCCATCTTGCCCCAGAAGTTGCCTTCCTCAGAGCTGGACAGCCCGGTGTGAGCATCGGTGGAGCCGATTACGCCGAATTGGAACGGGTTATCGCCCAACGCCTGGTCGATCTGCAGGCCCCGGCCCAGGGTCGGCCGAATGTAATCGCCTATTGCAGCACGATAGGGTTGCCAGTCCTGCTGCAGGTAAAACTCGAAGGGTTCAAAGCCAGCAAAAGGGTCCTCCGGCGAAAGGCTGGGGTGAGTCTCTGAATCACCCTTCAGCTGGGTTATTTCAACCACCGGCTCCCAGCGCCGGCGTGTCTGGATATATTCCGCGTCCATGGGCTCGCCACGCAGTGTGGTCTCGTCAAACATATAGCCCTTGGAAATATTCGAGTTGTGCGGAATGGCGATAAACTCGCTGTCGGTGCTTCGTGCAGTTGCATCCAGCCACGCCCAGAGATCCTGAGGATACTGGCTCTGGTCCGAGCCGAAGGGCATATATTGCGCCGCCTTGTCGCGCCCGTTGGGTGTGACAACCACCCGGTGCAGATTGGCGCCAGCGGGAATGGAACTCCACTCCCAGCCCAACAGAGCGGTAAAGTTGCCGGGTTCATTGTTTCTTTCCGCAGCGTCGATGATCTCGCCCCAGCTGGTGATTACCGTGGGGAAAATATCACCAAGCGAGTTATCGATAGGCGTGTTCCCAGGGTCCGTAACTGGGTTGGAGCCCCAGTTGTCGAGCCTGACAGGCAGCAGGTCCTTGAACACCACCGAACCATAGCCTGCCCACATGGCTAACCGTATGGTAGCGACGGACGCCCAGCGTACGACCGCGTCCCAACCGGAAATCTCGCCGAATTCCTCGTGTTTATTCACGATAGCCCGCAGCACACCCATGGCCTCGGCGTGGTCGGATACCACCAGAAAATCCAGCGGTGTGTCAATCTGCACCCGCGCTTCAGTATAGGGGTGGATTACCGGCAACCCTCGCGCCCAACGATAAGCCGTGTCCGGGTCGGCGGAATCATTGAGGTTCAGGAATGCATCGAAAGAGTAAGAGGTGTGCAGGTGAGTGTCGCCCCAGTACAACTGGGTGGGTTCGCCCGCATACAGTGGCGCGGTTCCGGCCACCAACAGTCCCGCCATCAGCACCTGGAGTGTGTTATTCATGCCTGTCTCCTCGTGTGGGGCGTCTACCCGGCTTCGATTAGCTTGCCCTGCGTTTGGGTGCAACCGCTTTTTTCTTCGCTGCGCTTTTCACCCTGGCTTTTTTTGCAGGCGATTTTTTGCGGGCCGCAGCGGGTTTGGTGGTGGTCTTTCGCTGCGGCTTCGCTTTTGCCTTGCGACCAGTCGCTCTCGCCTTGCGGGGCGAGGGCTTGCTCCCGACCGTGGCGGCCAGTAGCTCATCGAAGCTGTCCTGCAGGCACTGACGATAGAAGTCGGGGTCGGGCATAAGCTCGCGACAGCAAGTGATCGATATGGTGAATTCACCGCAGTAGCTGCTGATAACATGAAACAGGCCAACGCTATCCAGCACCGGTCCGGTGCCGAGATTGGAAAGCATTTTCGCTCCGGTGTTGTACAGCGGAACCTGTGGCCCCGGGACGTTGGTGATCACGCAGTTGTATATCGGTTTAATCTGGTTTGCCAGGTTCCAACGGCTGGCCAGACGCGCCGCCTGGGCGGTCAGCGTGCTTGGTATGAACTGCGTGTAATCCGTCATGGACTTGGCGCCAATGGCATTGGCCAATTCCTTTGCGTCCCGGGCATGCTCGTGTACCGCAGCCAGCCGTTCCGCAGGATTCTCGATATCAGTGCGCAGCAGTACCGCCATTGCGGACACCACGTTGCCAGCTGTGCCCTTCTCCGCGGGATCGCGCACATTGATTGGAGCCATGGCGACCAGGCTGGCATCCGGTAGTTCATTCTTGGCTTCCAGGTACCGCCGCAGGCCGCCACCGCACAGGGTGATAGCGACATCATTCACGGTCGCGCCGGGTACGGCATTTTTTATAGCCTTGATATCGCTCAGCTGAAAGCGGGCTGCGTCGAACACCCGGTGGGCGGAGACTTTGTCGTTGAAACGGGTGCGCGGGACATCCGGGATTCCGTGCAACTCACCCTTGCGCAGGCGAGCATAGGCCTTGGCAAATCCCGGTACGGTATTGCGCGCGAGGGATATTATGCGAAAGGGCTGGCGCAGGGTGTTGAGCTGCGAGCGCACTACCAGTTCGAGCGTACCCGGGTTGCGGGTGACTTCAACCGGATAGGGCTCCGCCTCTGTATGAACTTCCGGGCTGAGGTCATGCAGTGCCGCAGTGATTTCCATTCCAGAGGCGCCGTCGACAGCGGCATGGTGCATTTTGGTAAAAAGAGCGAAACAACCGGGCGGATGGCCCTCCACGTTATCCAGCCCCTCGATAACATACATTTCCCACAGTGGACGGCCGCGGTCCAGGGGTCTGGCATGTACCCGTGCCACCTGGATGCACAGCTGCCGCCAATCTCCCGGGGCCGGCAGCGCGATATGGCGAATATGAAATTCCGGATCGAAGCTGCCATCCGATACCCAGTAGGGGTGATCGAGGCCCAGGGGTACGGTCAGCAAGTGGCGCGAGAGAATAGGCAGGCGCTTGATCCGGTTGGTGGTGTTTTCAATAATGTCCTTGAAGCGCACCTTGCCGCCTGGAGCTGTGGCCTGATCGTAGATCGCCAGGCTGGATATGTGCATTGGGGCATTGGCGGTTTCGAGATAGAGAAAAGAGGCGTCGAGCCCGGAAAGTTGTCGCATAGGTTGGCGTCCTGAAAGTAGATGTTTGGCGAAGTCGATATAGAGAATCCATTTATAGCTGTTATTTTAACAGGATAGCAGGAAAATCCACCCATATGGGGCATGCTGCCCCGGCGAATCTAATATGGAAAATAACGCATACTGCATCTATCCTATCTCTGCGTGTTTACCTCAGGGAGGAACGTAGGCTTGGCCATGGAATTCAAGGATTACTATCAAACGCTAGGCGTAAACGCTGACGCGGATGGCAAAGCAATCAAGGCGGCTTATAGACGTCTGGCGCGCAAATACCATCCCGATGTCAGTGCCGAGGAGAATGCAGAGCACCAGTTCAAGGAGGTGTCCGAAGCCTACGAGGTACTCAAGGACAAGGACAAGCGGGCCGAGTACGATATGTTGCGCCAGCACGGTGAGGCGGGCTCCTTTGAACCGCCGCCAGGCTGGCAACCGGGCGGATTCCAGTCAGACCCAGGAGATTTTCAGGGTGGGTTCTCAGACTTTTTCGAACAGGTGTTCGGGCAGTCCGGGCACGGTTCGGGGCAGGGTTACTCGCGTCAGCAGTTTGTTCATCGGGGTGAGGATATTGAACTGTCCATGGCAATTTTCCTTGAGGATTCGCTGAAGGGGGAGTCCCATACCATCAGCTATGAAGTCCCCACTTTTGACAAGCAGGGCCACCTCGTCAGGCAGAAGCGTACACTGAAGGTTAAGATTCCTGCGGGGGTGATCGAGGGCGAGCGCATTCGACTTAAGGGGCAAGGGGCCCCCGGTATCGGCGACGCCCCCGCTGGCGATCTTTACTTACAGATCAAGTTTGCACCCCACCCCATGTTCCTGGTCGAGGGGTCGTCGCTGACCGTCACGGTACCGCTGGCACCCTGGGAGGCCGCGCTGGGATGCAAACTGCAGGTGCCGACACTGGATGGTGCCGTTAGCGTTACGGTTCCCGCCAACAGCCAGAATGGCAAGCGCATGCGAATCAAGGGCAAAGGCCTGGGCAAGGGCGATCAACGCGGCGACCTGTATCTGGTTTTGCGCATCGTCTTGCCGGAGTCCAGCAGTGAAAAAGAGCGGACGCTGTGGCGGCAGCTGTCTGAGCAATCCACCTTTAAGCCGCGCGAAATTTGGGGGAAAACGGGATGAGTGAAACTGGTTCTTACCTGACCCTGACGGAGGTCACCCGGAGCGTCCGTTTGAGCGCAGATACGATTGTAACCATCGTTGATTGCGGGATTGTCGAACCACGGGGCGAGCAGCCCAATCAGTGGCTTTTTGAACCGCAAATGGTCGCACTAATGCAGCGCGCCTGTCGCCTGCAGCGTGATCTGGAGCTGGATTGGCCAGCTGTCGCCCTGGCCATGGATCTCATTGAGGATTTACAGCGCTTGCGCAATGAGAACCAGCGCCTGCGAAGACAGTTGGCCGCCCTGATGGAGCTGGAGACCGGCGCCTAACATGAAAGCAAGCACTGGGCCACTTGTTGAGAGTTGCAAACTGAGTCAGGTAAAACGCTAGTCGAGCAGTCTGCTTTGCCCGCTTTTTTGCGCTTCCCGCTCCAGCTGGTGGCGTTCCATCATGGCAGTGGCGATGACCATACCCTTGCGCCGCAGGGGTTTTTCCAGCAGCGAGTAAGTGAGTTCACTCAGCACCACGATCATGGTCATGCTGCCCAGCAGCAGGGACCAGAAATGTTCAGGCCCCAGTGGTACTTCGGGCCCCAGCAATCGATAGGCAATTTCGCGGGTCAGGTAGAACAGGGGTATATGGCACAGATACATAGCGTAGGCCCGGCTGCCCAACCAGATGCCGAACCTCTTTAGCCAGCCGTCCTGCCATAGATAGTTCTCGTCGAAAGAGGCGAAGTACACCAGGAAGGCGCCGCTCAGGGCGGCGAGTTGGGCAATCATAAAGGGCGGGATAATATTCTTGTTCATCGAGCACATCCAGCCCAGCAGTACACACAGCACGACACGCCGCACCCAGGGCCTGTTTTTCAGGAACACCGGTTCGAAAATACGGTAGGTGGGGCTTAGCGACCAGATGCCCAGCATCACACCGAGCAGAAAGCCCTGCAGGCGGACGTAGCCCGGCAAGGTAATGACTGGAATAAAGAACTGGGTGAAAGCGATCGCCAGGATGATACGAAGCATCCATTTGCCGCTGAAAATCATCAGCAGGGGCAAAAACACGTAGAACTGCTCCTCCAGCGACAGACTCCAGTAGGGAAAGGTGGGACCGCAGGAATAGCGCAGAAAGCAGTCGCCGAACTTGAGGTTGGCGACGAACAAGAAAGCGGACAGGACACCGCCCCAGGCATCCTTCAAGGGGCCGAAAACTCCCGAATCATTGGCAAACATAGTCAGTAGCAGGGCGATTATCAGCCATAACCAGGCTGCCGGTAGCAGTCGCCAGGCGCGTCGCAACCAGAAGATACAGCTCACCTGGATGGACTGGAAGCGGTCCTGGGCTTTGCCGAGGTCATTGTGTAGCAGGCGGAATATCAGGAAGCCCGACAGTACGAAAAACATATCCAGGGCGGCCGTGCCGGCGAAGTAAATCTTGAAAGTGCTAAGAATCTCACTTTTCCAGGTAAACAGGCTGCCATTCATATGGTGAGCCATGACGGCGAGGATACCGAAACCCCTGAGCAGCTGCAGCTCGTTGATATTTTTATTCATCTGGTGCGTCAGTCAGGAGTTGTCTTGGCCGCAAGTATAGCAAGGTGCGACTGTGCTTAAACACGCTATTGCGGCAATAGTTGTCGTCAGTCCCTTTCTGCGGCCCGCGCTTTCGCCACAGCGTCTTCCCGTGCCAGCGAAAATACGGAGTGGGGTGACAGGGCTGCGCCCATAAGCAGTAGAACGGTAGCTATATTCATTATCCAGGTACCCTGATTCTCAAGCTGTTTTATACGGCAAGCCTAGTCGCTGAGCGGATTAAATCAACCGTTGTGATTGCCTGACGCCGGTTGACGGCTACGGGCCTGATACCTACTATCGAAGGAGAAGGTGGTTCCAATCCCCCGAGGGCGTGTTGTATGAATACCGAAAAGGTTGTCTTTGCTTTTTTTATCCTGCTAGCGCTCACGTTTAACTTCGGCTTTGTGTTGGGTGATATCGATAACGTTGAGCATCACAATGTGTACGAGCTTTATGCGGCGCTGGTGGTGAGCCTTATTGCCACAGTGATGAAATTCGGTGATCGCACCCACGTAGGGGCCGTGTTGCTTGCCACAAGCCTGGTGGCCGATTTGCAGTTGATTATGGCGGCAGTGGTGTGGGGTTACGCGGTTAACTTTACAGAGATCGGATTGGACGCGGCGATGATGGCCAGTATTGTGTCGCTCTCGGCAGGCGCATTATTGTCCAATATTACCTCTGTCGTTCTACTGATTCTGGAAACCATGATGGTGCGGCACTGATTGCCCAGCGGTAAGAAGCGCTACCATGGGACATGTCTTCTACTTGCTGTTGAGGCGCCTGCGTACACCTATCATTACCATTATTGTCGTTTACTCCGTGTCTGTACTTGGCTTCGTTTTAATCCCCGGGGTAGATGACCAGGGCAATCCCTGGCGTATGGACTTTTTCCATGCGTTCTATTTTGTCAGCTTTATGGGCTCTACTATCGGCTTCGGCGAAATTCCCTATCCCTTCACCGCCGGCCAGCGAGCCTGGACGATCATCATGATTTACGCCACGGTGATCGGTTGGCTTTACAGCATAGGCAAAATTTTCTCGTTGTTTCAGGATCACAGCTTCATTCGCCTGATGAAACGCAACACTTTCGCACGCCGTGTCCGGGGTATTCAGGAGCCTTACTACCTTGTTTGCGGTTACGGCTACACCGGTAAGAGACTGATAGATCGGTTGGATGAGCAGGGTATAAAGGCCGTTGTCCTCGATGCCTCGCAAAGCGCTATCGATGAACTCGATGCCCATGAGCTTGGTCTGGCAGTTCCCGGCCTGTGTGCAGACGCGGCAGACCCGGATATATTGAACATCGCCGGCATCCGGCGAGCAAATTGTATTGGCGTTATCGCGCTGACGAACGACGATCACACCAACCTGGCTGTTTCCATCGACAGTAAGCTGGTGAATCCGGAACGGCCTGTGATAAGCCGGTCCGAGTCGGCGGGAACTACTGCGAATCTGGCCTCTTTCGGCACTGATTGCATCATTGATCCGTTTGAAACTTTTGCGGAGCACCTGGTCAAGTCGATAAAGCAGCCCTACAAACACATTATCAGCGACCTGATTTTCAATCCCCATCACAATGTACTTGCCTCCCCTCACCAGAATACCAGCGGCCGCTGGGTGGTGTGTGGATATGGCCGTTTTGGCAGGGCGATTGATCGGAAGTTTCAGGAGTATGATATCCCTGTGACTTTCATTGAGATAGACCCGTCGCAGCGTGGCGCTCCGGTGGGGACTATCCTCGGGGTTGGCACAGAAGAAGAAACCTTGTTAAAGGCCGATATCGAGAATGCGACCGGTATTGTGGCTGGTACACCCGACGACGCCGACAATTTGTCTATCATCATTACTGCCAGGAATGTAAAGCCAGATATCATCACGGTAGCCAGGCAGAATCTGTCGGCCAACAAGCCCATGTTTCGCGCTGCCAACGTCAATCTTATTATGGAGCCAGTGCGCATTATTGCAGATGAAATTTTCATTCGCATAAGCACGCCCTTGCTGATGGATTTTCTCGAACTGTTGCAAAAGAAGGACGATCAGTGGGCACGAGAACTGTTGCTTCGCATCAGTGCCGTGGTGGGGGGGCATCCCCTGGATGCGTGGGCCTATAGTGTCAACCCGGAAGAGTGTCCTGCAATCCACGATAGCCTGGCCATGCAGAAACTCGTGAGGCTTGGCAGCCTCTGTCGCGACCCTCGCAAGCGGGAAGATGAATTGCCAGCGTTTCCACTGTTACTGAAGCGGGGGGAAGAATGCATTTTGCTGCCGGACCCGGCCCTCGAATTACAGGTAGACGACGAAATTCTGATTTGTGGCCAGCACAGTGCGCAGATGTTCATGAACTGGGTGGCTTATGATTACAACGTGCTGAGGTATATACGTACAGGTGTTGAGGCACCCGGGGGCCTGCTCTGGCAGTGGATCTCCTCGGTAAGAAAAAAAAGGCGCAGGCGGCGCGCGGCAAAGATCGGCAGACCAGAATGAAGTTCGCCCGTTTTTTTTCGCATGGTTTATTAAACAGTCGCGAGGCCAGTGCCAATGTTGATACGAGAACACGTTCCGATGGATAGTACTCTAATTGCCTATATCGATTTCAAAAGTCCTTACGCTTATCTGGCGATTGAGCCCACCCGCCGGCTGGGCCGGGAATTGGGTATAACCATTGACTGGCGCCCCTTCGTGCTGGATATCCCCAGCTACCTGGGTAGTGCCAAACTGGATAAGTCGGGTGGGGTGGCCGAGGCCTCTCGAAGTGAGGCCCAGTGGTCTGGAGTCAAGTACGCCTATTACGACTGCCGTCGCTATGCCAATCTGTACGGCATGACCATTCGTGGCACGGTGAAAATTTGGGATACCGACCTGGCCGCCGCAGGCATGTTGTGGGCAAAAGCGCAGGGAGAAAAAATACTCCACCGCTATATAGATGGCATTTATGTTCCTTTCTGGAGAAGAGAGCTGGACGTGGAAAGCGTCGATACGATCGAACAGGTGCTGGTAAACGCCGGCGCGCAGCTTGCCGGTTTCAAAACCTTCGCCGGGGGTGAGGGCAGGCAGCGTAACCGGGAGGCGCAGGAGGCCGCCTTTGACCAGGGCATTTTCGGTGTGCCGACCTACGTGATTGGCGACGACAAATACTTCGGCCGAGAGCATCTGCCGCGTATTCGCTGGCAACTGGCTGGCGCGCACGGCCCAGCTCCGGACATTGAGTACGAATTACAGCCGGACAGTGTGGTAGAGAAAACGTCTGCCAAGCACCTTGATGTGGTAATTGGTCTGGATGATCCGGAAACGGTTTTGACCATCCCGCGGGTCCTGGGAATGGCCGAAGATCTTGGCCTGACCGTAAACTGGCTTGCTCTCCCCGGCAGGAAGACTGCCCTTTGGGACGATGCGAATGACCAGAGCCGTGGCGCCAGGCATCGTCGTTACCGAAGAGACAATCGCGACCTTGACCGCAATCGCTATACGGAGGGGCTTGTTGCCGAAGATGCGGCCGCACAGGCGGTTGCTTCTGCACTTGACCAATACGGCATCATCCTGCAAGAGGACAAGTCAGGAGATGGGGTCGCCGCTGCCGGCTATCTCAGTGGTTCAGTATTCAGGCTGGGCGATGAGGTATTTGTCGGCCGGCAGCACCTGCCGTTGATTCGAGCCCGTATTTAGAAAGCTGTCGCGAATTGCTCTGACCTGGAACAGGGTGGCAGGGTGTTTTTTTGCACAATAGCGATAAGTCTTCAGCAAACACGTTCCTCGCCAAGCAGAAATGTATGGGTGACATTTTTTGTCGCTTCCTAACATTCTGCGTATTTCGGCAGCCTGACCGACAGCCCTGATCGAGCCTGTCGCGGACATACAGCGCTTTTCCGAGCGGCATACATTGTGATTTGTATATTGTGTAAAGCAAGGTTTTGTGTAGTGCGCAAAGTCCGGGAAATAGGGTCTTTCGGTGTATTTTCGTAGTTGCGATTCTTCGCAAATCTGCGGACTATCAAACAACGAGAGATAAAAGTCACACCACCCTCTAAATACTGGCCTGCAATTTGCTATATTCTAGGGCAAGGTGCTTATTCAGAGTTTAGTCACCAACGGAAAGGACGGCGATTCGATGATGCATTTGATTCCAGCAGGGTTGATGATTCTGCCGATTTTACTCGCCGTGGCTGCGCTTCTATTTGCCAGGAGACGACATCGCACTTTTTTGAATCCGCTGACTACATCACTGGCTAGGCCTCCGGGGGCCGGACTGGGGCGTAAACTTGGCGCCGAGCAATTGGAGGTGGGCTTCAACCTGTTTGAAGTCGTGATCGCCGCCATCACGCCTATCGTTGTTTACATTCACATACAGTCGAAGCTGTTGGCGGGTGATGAGTTGTCGGTGGGCCTGTTTGTATGGGCTTTTGCCACCTGGTGTCTGTGGGTTGGGTATGTGATATGGAAGTTGATGAAACGCTTTGCGCGGATTCGTGCTATGCGACTGGCCTACGAATGCGAGCTGGCAGTGGGCCAGGAGTTGGACCAGCTTATGCTGTATGGATACCGTGTATTTCATGATGTACAAATGGAAAACTTTAATATTGACCATATGGTAATAGGCCAGAGTGGGGTGTTTGCGGTGGAGACCAACGGGCGTTCAAAGCACCACGACACGCCGGGTAGTGATCGAAAACTGTACCAGGTAACTTATGAAAACGGTGTGTTGAATTTTCCTGGCTGGGAGGATAAACAGGTGTTGCAGAAAGCCGCATACCAGGCGGATTTGGCTGCGCGATGGTTGTCTGACATAACCGGCTTCGACGTTCCCGTTCAGCCAGTTCTGGTATTACCCGGCTGGCAAGTGGAGAACAAAGGCAGGCCGGTAGTGCCTGTAATTACCTCGGGATCAATCCAGCGCTACTTTCAGTCCCAGTGCCATCTTCATCTGAACCATCGGGACATGCAGCAAATCATTTTTCAGGTAGATCAGAAGGTGCGAGGTATGATGCCCAGAGAGTTGGGGCGACCTTTGTCAGGCGCTGCCTGAGGCCGCCGCCCTGCTCAATCAGCTTGCTACGAGTCCCTCATCCACCTCGTCTTGACTGTGCTCAGAGGCAAGCAGCAGGTAAACACTGGGAAGAATAAACAGCGTGAACAGTGTGCCTATGAGCATGCCGGCAACGAGGATGATGCCGATACTGTTTCGCGCCTCAGCTCCAGCGCCAGTCACCAGTATCAGGGGGAAGTGCCCGACAACGGTAGCACCTGTTGTCATGAGAACAGGGCGCAACCGTACACTCGCGCCGTGAGTAATGGCCTCGAGTTTACTCATGCCTTGTTGCTGCAAGTGATTGGCGAACTCAACGATAAGAATACCATTTTTCGCGACCAGGCCCACCAGGGTAATAAAGCCAATCTGTGAGTATATGTTGACCGTGGTCCAGCCAAGAAAGGTGAACATCAGGGCACCGGACAGGGCCAGCGGCACACAGCCCAACAAAACTACCAGAGGATCTCGCAGGCTGTTGAACAACACGACCAGTACCAGAAAGACAAATGCCAACGCGAAACCCAGTGCGCCCAGCAAGGTATTGCCCTCCTGCCGAATCTGGCGGGACTCGCCGGCATAGTCCACCAGATAGCCGTCGGGCAATATATCGGCGGCAGCGTCCTCAATCGCCTTCAGCCCCTGCTCTTTGGTAAACACGGGAATCATGCCGGCAAAGATAGTGAAGGAGTTGCGCTGCTGAAATTTGGTCAACACGCGAGGCCCCACAGTCTCCTCCAGTGTCGCCAGAGAAGAGAAGGGCACCAGGGCCCCGGAGGGGGTTTGCAGTTGAATTTGCTGAACAGAGTTCACATCCAGCCTGTCTCCGTCCTCAAGCATCGGTATGACACGATAGGCTTTGCCGTCCAGGTCGAATCGGTTTACATAGTCGCCAGAGAGATATGTAGACAATTGCTGGCTGACATCATCGACCGTCATTCCAAGGTCGGCAATGCGATCGCGATCCAGCTCGAAATGTGCCTGCGGAAAATCTATTTTCAGGTTGGTGTCCACGAACAGGAAAAGCCCGGTGTCGTATGCCGCCTGTAGAAGTTGGTCGGCATAGGGCTGCATTTCCTGCGCAGAGGCGGGCGCCGTAACGACCATTTCTACAGAAAACTGCCCGGCACTGGGTAGCGAGGGGAACAGGTTAGGGAATGCCTGTAGTCCGGGTACTGTCACAAGTTGGGCATATGTCGAAGGCAGCATCTCCATGGGGGTCATACTGCGCTCCGCAGGGTCGGTAAATTCCTGGCCGCCAAATGCGCCATTAGGATTAAGAATCTGCCACATAAATGTGGCGTCATCCAGGCCATTCATGATGTCCACAACATCGTGCATGTGTTTTTCGGTATAGGCCAATGATGCCTCGGGGGGGGCGGTCGAGATTACGAAGATCGAACTTTCATCTTCGATCGGGGCCAACTCCTGCTGGGACATCAGCAAAAAGGGTATCGCCAGCAGCGCAAAGAAAAGGCCAAAGGTTAGCAACTGCGGTGTCCAGCGGAGGCTGCGCTCAAGCAATGATTCATACCGGATGCGCAGTGCATCGAAGCGTGAGTTTACCCAGTGCGTCATTCTGCCCTCGGCGCCCCGGGGCGGGCTGACATAGGCGCTCATAATGGGAGATAGTGTCAAGGCGACAACACCGCTGATAAGCACAGCCACTGCAAGCGTAAAAGCGAACTCTCTGATCAGTACGCCGGTCAAGCCGGACAGGAAGCCTATGGGAATATAGACTGCTGCCAGCGTGACGGTCATACCGATGATGGGAGTCAGTAGCTGACGAGAGCTGGCCAGCGCCGCCTGGCGCCTGCTCATGCCCTCGCGCATAAAACGGGCTACGTTTTCCACCACAACAATTGCATCGTCGACAACCAGGCCAACCGATAGCACAATCGCCAGTACCGTCAGCAGGTTGAATGAAAAGCCCATCGCCATCATTAGCGACATGGCGCCAAGCAGTGAAATCGGAATAGTGATCAACGGTACCAGTGCACTGCGTATCGAACCCATAAACAACAACACAACAATACCCACCAGCAGGACTGTTTCTGCCAGGGTAATAAAAATCTCCTTTAGCGCATCGCGCATATACAGTGTGCCGTCAAAGCCGATTTCAATAAGCATGCCGTCGGGAAGGGTGGCGTTGATTTCATCAAGCACCACGTAAAGCTGGTTGCCAATGTCCAGCTCGTTTGAACCGGGCAGGCCGTAGACGGCGAGATAGATGGTATCGCGCTGGCTTAGCCGTGCTATCTGGTCCGACTCGACCTCGCCCAGTTCCAGGCGCGCCACGTCGCTGATCCGGACAATGGCATTATCGACATTGGCAATAACCAATTGTTCGAAGTCTTCTTTGGTTTTCAGCGTTGCGCTTGTTTGTAGGTTTATGCGTAGCTGCTGATTCTCTATGCGTCCGATGGGCGCTATGACATTGTTGCTTGCGAGCGCCTGACGAACCTGTTGTGCATTCACATTGAAATAGTTCATTCGCAGCGGATCCAGCCAGACCCGCATGGCGGGAGCAGCTCCCCCGGGTAACGGAACACTCTGGACACCCGGAATGGAAGAGATAACGGGCACCACGTAACGCGAGAGGTAGTCAGTTGTCTCCGCCCGGGAGCGCCCGCCCATTTGAACGTCCAGGTAAAATATTGCATTACTGGCGTCGGCCCGTTCGACCGCGACTGCAGGATCTTCCGCGCCTGCGGGTAGCTCGAACCGAATCTGGCCCAGGCGTGTGTTCAGCTCCGCCAGCGCCAGGGTGCTGGATTCGTTGAGCTTTAACCAGGCGGTCACAACACTCCTGCCGGCGGTTGTGCTGGAATCAACGTAGTCGACTCCCGGCACGGTGGAGGCGGCGCGCTCAATGGGGTCTGTGACAAAGCCCTGAACGGTTTCCGCAGAGGCACCTGTGTAGGGTGTAGTTATGATCAGCGCGGAACTTTCAATCTCCGGAAATTCGAGGACCGGCATGTCTATTGCCGCCCTCACTCCCAGCAGCACCAGAGTGAAAGAAATCACCACGGCCAGCAATGGCCTGGTAACGAAAGCGTCAAAAATATTGGGCTTACCCATCGATTCCTTCATTGGCCGGACTCAGTTGACAGGTCTCCCTGGGTATCTGAAGAAGATTCAGGCTCGGCCCCCTGTTGGTTTTCAGCAACATGGGTCGGAAGGCCATCCGTCAGTTTGAACGCCCCGATGGCAGCAATTCGCTCACCCGGCTCGACTCCGTCTGTGACGATTATTTCTTCGCCATCGCCGGGCCCTATCGTAACCTGCCTGCGTACCGCCCGAAACTCGGCGAAGGCATCTGGCTCAGCTGCCTCCAGTACGTAGACATAGGCACCGAAACTGTTGCGCCTGACCGCAGTGGAGGGAAGACGAAACACCCCCTCCAGGCTGCCGGTAGCCACTTCCACGTCGACCACGGAACCGGGGCGTATTGCCTCCGGTGGATCGGTAAGCAGGGCGCGGTAACCGCGGCTGCGAGACTGGAGATTGAGGCTGGCCTCCGCAGAAATCACGGTTGCGGTCAGGTGTAGTGCGCTCAGGCTGCGGCTGGAGACCTGAACCGGGTCACCGATAGCAAGTGAGGCTTTTCCCTGAGGCAAATTGAAATCAATCCAGAGTTCTCCCCGACCCCCTGTCAGCTCTGTGATTATCGCGTTGGCGGGAAGATATTGCCCAATCTGGAGGGTGTGAAGCCCGGTTTGAGCATCAAATGGCGCCGACAGTGACTTTTTGTCAATTCTCGCCTGCAGTGATGCAACATTGGCCTCCAGTATGTCCTTGTCGGCTTTGGCGCTGTCGTTTTCGTTCTCGCTGGCCAGCTTACTGGCACGTAACTGAGCGATTCTTTTAAGCTGTAGCTCGGCCAGTTGCAGTTGCGCGCGGGTCGCTTGTAATTGCGCACGTTCCTCGCTGCTGTCCAATACCAGCAGGGTCTGCCCCGCGACTACCGGGCTTCCGCCGATAAAACCTATTTCCGAGATCTTGCCGTCTACTTCCGTGCGCAGCTCGACATATCGTGTTGCGCGCACTTCGCCAATAGTTCGATAGCGTTGCTGCCAGCTTACCGGCGTTGCTATCACTGCGGTCACTGTTTCTGACCTTTCCGGAAATGAGTTCCCAAAAGCAATAGCCCTGGTAACCTGGACATATTTCAGTCCACCGAGCACGGCAACCACAACAAGGCAGACCAGCAATAGCCAAAGCCATCTGCGAGTCTTACCAGGGGGGCTGGAGTCTGCTGTGTTGTGTTTGTCAGTCATGATTTCCGGTCCAATCAGGGAAACCGTATTCTACAGCTAGAGCTGGGCATTTTGTCGGCCTGTGCTATTTTTTTATCACTGGCGAGGGCGTGTGAGGCTCGACTTCAGCAGCTCGGCTGGGTCTTTCGCTATGGCCGCCGTACCCGGCGCAGAGCGTGTGCGTGGTTGCCGTGACTAGCTCGGTTTGACGCAATATTTAGGGTTGTGTTACTTAAATACTGTCTTCTGGTCGTGCGGCAGAGCTTGACTCGCGGGAATAACTCTATTACAGGTGAGTACTCAATCAATAAATAGTCAGCAACCGTATGGGTTTGAGTGCTCTGCTCACCCGATTTGAGGATATAACAATGGCGTACTCCACAGAACAATCCCGTTACACGAAGCAGTACATAGACGTTCTCGGTAAGCGTATGGCCTATATCGATGAAGGGGAGGGCGATCCCATCGTGTTTTTACACGGCAACCCCACCTCCTCTTTTTTATGGCGCAATATAATGCCCCACCTGGAGGGGAGGGGGCGCTTGATCGCGCCGGACCTTATCGGTATGGGAGATTCCGAGAAGCTCGATAACAGCAATGCGCAAAGTTATACCTATGTGGAGCATCGCAAGTACTTGTTTGCCCTGCTGGAGTCACTGGGAGTGAATACAAAAGTGACCCTGGTGGTGCACGACTGGGGCTCTGGTCTGGGTTTCCATTGGGCACAGATGAATCCGGACGCTGTCAGGGGTATCGCGTTTATGGAGGCCATTGTTGCGCCGGTACCAGATTGGAGTGCCTTTGTGGCGAGTGCGGTAGAGACGTTCCAGGGTTTCCGTTCGCCGGCAGGTGAGCAGATGATTCTGCAACAAAACCTGTTTATCGAAGGGGTACTACCGGAGATGGTTTTGCGCGATCTGAGCGAGGCCGAAATGGCGGAATACAGGCGGCCCTATCTGGAGCCCGGAGAAGACAGACGACCGACCCTGACCTGGCCGCGCCAGCTTCCTATCGCCGGCGAGCCGGCCGATGTTGTGCAGGTAGTAAAGGACTATGGGCAATGGCTCGCCCAGTCTGAGCTGCCTAAACTGTTTGTCAATGCCGATCCCGGTGTACTGATTACGGGAGCGGTAGAAGATTATGTGCGGTCATGGCCGGCGGTCACAGAAGTCACGGTTCCCGGCCTTCACTATGTTCAGGAAGATAGTGCAGATCTCATAGGTGAAGCTATTGCGTCCTGGTTGGCGCAATTGGGTGAATAACCTAAGGTATCTATCTCAAAGTTATTAGGCCTGTGCGGACTCGCGCAAACGCTCCAGTTCTTCCCAGCCCAGGTAGCCATTAAAACCGTTGTCGTCAAAGAAAAGCACCGGGCCGTCGCACATAAAGAAATATTCAGTGTCTTCAAGAGCGGTGGTTTTACCGTGAATCATGCCATTGGGCTCGTAGACGAAGTCGCCGGGGTTCAAAACGCTGTCCCGCACCTGTAACCGGCCCTTTAAAATAAACGTGTAGGCGGCGCTCAAATGTTTGTGCTGGCCCGCCGCATAGCCCTTGTCCCACTTGAACAGTACCGCCCAACGGCCGGACTCGGTGCCGGTCCACAGAATTTTCATCGCCGCGCCAGGTTCGTAGTTTATCCAGTCCATTTGTGTGCTGACAGCAAGGCTGTCCATCAATTCGCTATTGAGTGGTGTTATATCCTGTTCCAGTGTCATGGGTGTCTCCCAGGTTGTTGAACCATTTCCACGGAAGGGTCGCAGAAAGGACCAAGTGTAGGACTAATTTCACCTGCCGGATAGTTTCCCTGTAAACTCAGGCAGCTGATGCGCCGCAGCCGGCGAAGTTACCTGAATTCGTGACAGGGGGAATATACGTATGGAATATCGGCGTCTTGGTGGTTCGGGTCTTAAACTTTCAGAGTTATCTTTCGGCTCCTGGGTGACTTTCAACAATCAGGTGGGTGCCAGCATGGCCGAAAGAATGTTTGGTACCTGCTTTGATGCAGGCATTAATTTCTTCGACAATGCCGAGGGCTACGAGGCCGGGCTCTCCGAAGTGGTAATGGGCAAAGCGCTCAAGTCGCTGGCCCGGCCCAGAGACAGCTATTGCGTGTCTTCCAAGGTGTTTTTTGGAGCTACCGGTAATCCAGGCCCCACCCAAATGGGACTTTCGAGAAAGCATGTAACAGAGGCCTGTCACCAGGCCTTGCAGCGCCTGCAGGTAGACTACCTGGACCTGTATTTTTGTCATCGCCCGGACCCCGATACCCCCATAGGTGAAACTGTCTGGGCCATGCACAACCTTATTACGCAGGGCAAGGTGCTGTACTGGGGCACCTCGGAGTGGAACGCCGCCGACATTGTCGAGGCCCATGAATTTGCCGCACAAAACACCCTGACACCACCGACCATGGAACAACCCCAGTACAATCTGCTGGACAGGCAGCGTTTCGAAGTGGAATACGCGCCGATTTATGAGAGGTACAGGATGGGCACCACTACCTGGTCGCCACTGGCGTCCGGCGCGCTGACGGGAAAATACCTCAAAGGCATTCCCGCAGGCTCCAGGGCGTCCCTGCAAGGGTATGAGTGGCTGAAAAAGCACATGGTTGAGTCGGACCGGGGGCAACAGCGCATGCAGAGAGTGGCGCGGTTTATTCCCATAGCCGAGGAGCTGGGTATCACACCATCAAAACTGGCAATCGCCTGGTGCCTGCTGAACCCGAATGTGTCCACCGTGATACTGGGTGCATCCCGGGTGGAGCAACTGGAAGAAAACCTCGCGGCTCTTGACGTTGTGCCCCTGCTTGGCGATGAAGTAAAGGCGCAGCTTGCAGCCATTTGACACGTTGACCGGGGGCGCAAGCTGATGGCAAACCCGGTTATAACGCTCTCCCTGTGGCAGCTTGCACTGGCCTTTGTGCCCGTTGTCATCACTCTGGCCATTCTTTTCCGCTGGTCTTTCGGTACCGGCAATGTCCTGTATGCCCTGGGCCGAATGCTGGTGCAGCTATTACTGATAGGCTATGTGCTTGCGTGGATTTTTGGCGCGCACAGCGGTTGGCTGATCCTGTTGGTGTTGGCCATCATGCTGCTGGCGTCGAGCTGGATCGCCCTGGGGACAGTCAAGGGGCAGCGCTGGCAGCTGTTACTGGCCTCAGTGCTTGCGATAACGGTTGGTGGCGGCCTGACCCTGGCGCTGATTACCCAGCTGGTGTTGCAAATGGAGCCCTGGTACCTGCCCCGTTATATGATTCCCCTGGCGGGCATGGTCTTCGCCAGCGCGATGACTGCCGTCAGTCTCGCTGCCGAGCGCCTGTTCGCTGAACTGAACCACGGCCAGGCCTGGGCAGAGGCGAGAATGACCGCGTACCAGGCGGCCATGATCCCGGTAATCAATTCCCTGCTAGCGGTGGGCCTGGTCTCCCTGCCGGGCATGATGACCGGGCAAATCCTGTCCGGCGTCTCTCCGCTGGTGGCGGCGCGCTACCAGATCATGGTGATGTGTATGATTTTTGCCGCTTCGGGTATATCTACAGCGATTTTTCTCGTGTTGGCACGGCGGCGGGTGGCCAGGCAGCGCGGCGCTCAATAGGCTTATGGATTTTCGTACTGACGCTGTGGTCATCGGGGCTGGCGTGGTAGGCCTTGCCATTGCGCGTGCGCTCGCCAGGAAGGGGTTAGAGACCCTCGTACTCGAGCGGGCCTCGCATATCGGCAGCGAGACGTCCGGTCGCAATTCCGAAGTGATTCACGCAGGCATCTATTATCCACCGGAGTCGATGAAAGCCCGGTTATGCATTCGTGGTAAAGCCCTGCTTTATGATTATTTAGTGCAGCGCAATTTGCCGCATGCCCGCTGTGGAAAGCTGATCGTCGCTGCCAGTGTCGAGGAGCATTCGCGTCTTGATGCAATAGCTGAGCGAGCCCGCAACTGCGGTGTAACTGACCTCGTGTATACAACTGCCGATGACATCACTGCGATGGAACCCAGTGTCCGGGGCCATGTTGGGCTGCTTTCCCCATCGACGGGAATCGTCGATAGCCACCAGTTGATGGTGTCGCTGCAGGGCGACTTTGAGGCTGCGGGCGGCGTAATTGCGTTCTCCACCCAGGTGGAGAGCGGCCAACTCGCGCGTAGTGGAGACCACTTGGTGGTCACCGGCGGTGACGCTCCTGCAAGACTCTGTTGTGGTGTGCTGGTCAACGCTTCTGGTCTGTTCGCCAGGGATACCTGGCTGGCGCTGGCCGGATCGGGAAAGACGGAAGACATCCCGGCGCAATATTATGCCAAGGGTCATTACTACTCGTACTGCGCAAAAGCGCCCTTTCAACATTTGATTTACCCCCTCCCAGGGGAGGGCGGCCTCGGTGTTCATGCCACACTGGATATGGCAGCACAGGTTCGATTCGGTCCGGATGTTCGTTGGGTCGACCGGGTAGATTACACGTTTGATGATAGCGTAAAGGGCGATTTTGCTCGTGCCGTGAGAACTTACTACCCCGAACTGGACGCGGATAAACTGCAGCCGGGTTATACTGGAATCAGGCCAAAAGTGGTAAGCCGGGGGGAGCCCGATGGCGATTTCGCGATTGTCACAGAGCAGGTACACGGGTTCAGCGGCTTTGTCAGCCTGCACGGTATTGAGTCTCCGGGCCTGACGGCCTGTCTGGCGATTGCTGAGAAAGTTGTATCTGCACTTTAGAGTCAGGCAGCATTTAGTCGTTGTGTATGCATCGTTCAACCGACTGCAAGGAGAGCCTTAGCTCCTGACCAGGTTTACCGAAACAGCGTTGCAAGCGGTGGAGACAATAGGGTCAGGGGAGTACGTGTGGTGCCACTCTATGGCGGCAACTCCTACCGTCCTGCTGGCGGCGCTGGCACAGCGGGCCCCCGAGTTTGTTGATTACCTGAGTCGCCCGCACAATCCACTGATTGCCATTCTTGTAGGCTGCGTGTTTACAGCGCTTGTGCAGTCCAGTTCTGTGACGACCGGGCTGGTGATCATTCTGGCGCAGCAAGGCATGATCAGCCTTGAGAACGCCGTGCCTATTCTTATGGGCGCTAATGTTGGTACCACCGCGACTGTCATGATCACTATTTTCAAAATGGATCTCGCGGCAAAGAAAACAGCGATGAGTCACCTGCTGTTCAACCTCTGTGGAGTACTGCTCTTTCTGCCCGCTTTTCTGCTATTTGGTGACCGCCTGAATCAACTGCAGTCGGACCCCGCCATCGCCCTTGCAAATCTTCACCTGGCATTCAACCTGGCAACGGCACTGGTGTTTGTCATTTTTCTGCATCCTTTTACCCGCCTGATTGACCTGATGCTGGGTGAAGGGAAGATGGATTTCAAACGCCGTGAAATCCCCTCGTTAAATTCACAGACGAGTTTTTCGGAGCTGGAGCTTCAGCTACAGGAAAACCAGGGCGGCCTGCTCGAGTTCCTGCAGGAAAATTATCACCAGTGACGCTCAGTATAGAGACCAATTACCACGATGTATTCGACGCCAGCGCCAGGCGCATCGAGTACTTCAGCTTTCTCGAGCAGGAATATATCAGTTTTTTTTCCAAGGCAGTGCTGCATGTCATCGACGAGAGTGAATCCAGGAAGCTGTTGCGGTTAATCACCCAGTACGACTATCTTTTCCAGATTCACGACTCCATCAGTGATCTGTTCAATGGCAAGAAAGCTATGAACAGGGAATATGTGGAGCTTGGTGGTCATGTACTGCTGCTGCTGTGGGAGCTGTGGGAGCTGTCCAGTGACACGCTGGCCTTGTTTGACGGCACTAACAAAGCCGTGTCGAAAGGGGTGCCGGCCCAGATCACAGAAGCGGGAGCAATTTCGACAGAACGCCCGACACTTGCAACAAAAGTACGTCGACTTTAACTGGGAACACTCGGAGCAAAAGGTCGATACCGCACTCACTCAATTACTGGCCCGGTAGATGACCGGTGGCGAGGGCATCAACCCGGCGCTATCTCCGACAGAAACTCCTCGAATTTTCCGCTGGCACTGCGAGGAATACAGTCGACCTGCTCGTACGCCATTTTAAACGGGTAGCCAATCGCCTTGTGGAGGATGCTGGTGAGCTCGCCAAGGGTAGCATCTGCCACGGGTGTATCCGCGCCGATCCTCAGCAGTAATGTGTCCACGCTTTTCTGCACCACCTGAAATTGTGCGTGTGGCAGCACGTCCATCATTGCCATGGAGTTCGTCAGCGGCCAGCTTCTCCTGCCGTCGGGGTATGAGACCAGGTTGCGACTGCGACCAATAATGCGTTCCACCACCGGCAGTGTGATACCGCAGTCACAGCTGCCCCCGGCAATGGCGTAGTCGCCTATCTCATAACGAATGAGCGGCATGACATGATTGTGAAGGTGGGTGACCACCACGCGCCCCATTTCCCCCGGCCGACAGGTCCGGTTGTCTTCATCAAGAATCTCCACCAGGCAGCTTTCCGCCATCAGGTGGTAGTGGTCATAACGCGGGCACTGCAACGCCATGTAACCCAGTTCCTGGCAGCTGTAGATGTCGGCCACCCTGCCACCGAATGCCTCTTGCGCCAGCCTGCGAGTCTCCGGGCTCAGGGTTTCGCCCATGGTGCTTATCCCGGCTAGTTGCAGCGGCCGGTCAGAGGCGAGGCTGCTCCTGGACAGGGCCTGCAGCAGTGAGGGGTAAGTCACTAGATAACCCGGCTGCAGTTCCTGCAGCCAGCGCAACTGAGCCTCTACATCCGTTGAACTGCTGACAGTGCTGGCCTGACCTGTGGCGAATAGCAGTCCGGTGCTGCTACCCCAGCGTTGGGATATTTTCCCTGGAGGCTCAAGACCCTCATGCCCCGTATACTTGATTACCGCGAGGTGGCGGGAGAAATCCCGTTGCTGCCACAGGTGGTCACGCACGGTATTGACGCTCCAGTACACCTGCGCCCGCTCCGTCACTGTGACCTCCAGCGGCCTTCCTGTTGAACCCGATGTGCGCTTTTTAGCCGTTCTTCCGTCCCGTGACCGCAAATCAACTGTCGCGTGCAATGCATCGGCGCTTTGCTGTATCGCTTTGCGCGGCAACAGGGGAAGACGCTGCCAATCATCCCAGCTGTCCACGGGGAAATAACGTTCGTTTTGATAATAAGGCACGTGATCAATGCAGTGCCGCATGAGAGTCTTTAAACTTGCCAACTGAAGCTGGGCAAGTTGTTCAGAAGAGAACTTCTCGGTTTGCGAGAACTGAAACAGCATAGCCTGAGACACCAGGCGATGCTTGTCAGGCAGCCCCAGCCAGTTAAATTCAAAGCCGGCTAATGCCATGCGCTGTCAAATTCAGTTATTTTATGGGGCGTGATCAATCAAATACCATAACAATGTAAGCGACGAAGAGAACCAGGTGGACAATGCCGTGCGTGATGCTGGTTCTCACACTGGAAAATGTCACCAGCGATACCAGTATGGTCGTCATCAGCAGTATCGAGTCGACGGGCCCCAGGCCGAGGGTAACCTTGTTTCCGGTTGCCAGGCCGATCAGCAAAATGGCTGGCACTGTCATGCCGATGGTGGCAAGAGCTGATCCCAGGCAAATATTGATAGAGCGCTGCAGACGATTGTTGAGGGCTGATTTGAGTGCCGCCAAGCCCTCCGGAGCCAACACAAGCACTGCAATGATTACGCCCCCCAGCGCTACAGGTGCGGCGAATGCGGCGATCTGATAGTCGATAAGCTTCGCCATACTTTTGGACAGGAATACGATTGGCAGCATGTTTGCGACCAGAAAGAACGCGTGAAAACCTACAGAGCCAAGGTCAAAGTCGCCGTGATCGTCTGCCTGGACCTCTCCGGGGTCCGTAAAAAAACCCCGATGGCGTAAAGTCTGGGCGACCAGAAAAGCCATATACAGTCCGGCTGAGGCCAGTATCGCAAATATCATCTGTCCGGTTGAGTAGGTTCCCGCAGCGCTGGACTCAGTGAAATTGGGGAGAATCAGGCTGAGGATCGCCAGCGGAATCAGGACAATCAGGAAGGTGTTGGCGCCCTGAAGATTATACACCTGCTCCAGGTGCCGCAGCCCACCACACAGTAAGGAGAGGCCGACCAGGCCGTTGAGTACGATCATCAACACCGCGAACATCATATCGCGCCCAAGCTCGGGAGACTGGGCCCCCGCGAGCATCACGGCCGAGATCATTACCACTTCAATACTGATTACCGACAGGGTCAGTATTAATGTGCCATAGGGTTCCCCCAATTTGATGGCCAGTCCGTCGGCGTGATGAACCACGCCAAAGGAGAGCCAGAGCATCACCGGGAACAGCCAGCAGAACATGATGATTGGCATTGCCCCGCCGGACATGGACGACAGCCATTCACCACCGAATAGCAGAAACATTGCCAGTGTTAGCAAACCTGCTATCAGTCCCCGCTCCCGCTTCATAATGCCCAGGGGGGAGGGAGTCTGAGCTTGTGTGTTTGCCATTTTTGTCTCTATTTTATGGAGTACTGTCGAATAGCAGTGTCTGTCCGGTGAGTAATGACAGGAGGATTACCCAGCGGTGTCGTGCCATTCTGCAAGCTCTATCGTGACGCCCTCGGGGCCGCGAAGAAACACAAGTTTGCGATCGTGGAAATCCATAACCTCGTTTCTCGTTTCATAACCTTTGGCGATGAGCTTTTTAAGCTCCTGCTCCACGTCATCAACGGCAAAGCAAATGTGGTTGAAGCCAACCGTGTTTAACATCTCGATATTTGCATTGGGGGTCGGCTCCGCGTTGAGAAATTTAAGCAGCTGAATCTCGCAGCGCGGCGAGGAGCCCGCCAGCACCAGGGTGTGGTGCTCTGCTTCAATGTCTTCGATTCCCATATACCCGGAGAAAGTATCGCCGGAAATCACCACAAATTTGTCTTCCTCAAAACCGAGCAATTGGAAGAATTCTTTTGCGCGATCGACGTCTGTTACGACTATCGTCACGTGATCGAAATTTTTTATCATAGTGGTGTTCCTGACCGTATCGGCGGCTGCGACTGCTTGACCGGGCATTACCGCATTGGGTCGTTCATCGAGATGTCGGTCCCTGATTCTCCGACCTTAACGGCATCCTTGCTGAATTTCCATTTTACTTTTGTGTCATCGCCTGCCTTTTTCCATCCAGCAGTGCGGCGGGAGCCACAAATACCATCAGGCACAGCACCAGCGCGATGATGGCCAGATTGACCAGCAGGCCGTAGTTGTCCTCTCCGACGACCAGTGCGGCCACAAAAGGACCGCTGGCGAGCCCCATCTTGGAGGCAAAGCCTCCCAGCGCGGCGGTCTGCCCGGTCTGGTCGAAGTCAGAACACATGCCAAGCAGGTAAGAAATAATGAACGCCCAGGTGATGCCGACACCAACGTTGGCCAGCCAGTACATGGATTTGATTTCGCTGTAATGCAGAATCCAGGTGCCGGCCAGGGTGAGTATCATAGCCAGGCTTACCGGGAACAGGCGCCCGTAGCGGGTCGAAATCAGAATCACCAACACTGAGCCGGCTATGGCTATCCAGGCCGCGACTCCGAGGGTGGAGCTGATGAACCCCATATCCAGCCCGGCGCTGCGACCCATGCCAATAATGTAGGCATAGACTCCCATGTTTGCGGCCTGAAACAGGAAGGTTGCCAGCAGGGCCAGCACCAGCATTTTGCGATTGACGCCGCTTGCGCTGGAGTGGTGTGCCTTTGAGTGAACCCGTGGCGGATAGTCCGACAGGAACGGTAGCATCAGGAATGTCACGGTGCTGAAGGCGATCAACGCCATGAATAATGCCGCGGTACCAAACTCCGGCACCAGCGACGGCAGGTACATCAGGCCGAGCCCACCCAGGCCGAATTGTACCGTCAGCAAGTAGCCGAAAGTGCGATCCGCCTGTTCCGTGCGGGAAATAACGGCAAACCCCACCCCCACCAGCATACCGCCCACGCAGCCGTGCAAAAAACGCAGCCCGGTTAGCAGCTCCGGATTGCGCACGAATATGGACAGTATGTCGGCGATGACCAGTCCCAGTAACAAGCAGCGCGAAACAAGCTTCCATGGCACCCGCTTCACGAAAAACACGGCGGAGAGTGCGCCCAGGGCGGCACCATAAACATTGGCGGATCCCACGAAGCCCGCCTGCCGGTTGCTGTAACCCAGGCCCTCAATCAGGCCGTCAACCAGCGCCGGCATGATATTGACGTAGAACAGCCCGGCCGTGGCCAGGAAGGCCAGCAGAATGCGCGCGATTTCGCCGTTCGGTGCGGCAACGGTCCAGCTGCTGCCAGCCCGGGGGAGAGCTGAATTCGTTGCGCTGTCAATCATCTGTTTATTCCTTGTCCTGGCTGCAGAAGGGGATGATCCGGTCGGACTCACGGGCGGCGTCCAGCCAGCTAAACTGGCCGCTGTCGCTGAAATAGTAGTAAACGGTTTTGTTGGGCAACAACACCACGTTGATGCCCCCATACCCCAGCATGAAGGGCAGGTTTACCGGGTTGGTACAGCCGGCGCCGGTAACGCCCGGATAGGTCCAGAAACCATTGTTGTAGTAGTAGCGGCCAGCCATGGCGGGCAGGCCGGGGTCATCCGTGTTGCGTCGCATTGCGCCATCCAGTAACGCGCTGTCCACCTGTTGGCGAATGACTTCGCTGTTGGCGAGGTCGGCAAGCTTGGCGATGTCGTCCACATGCAGCGTGAGCCCATACCCGGTAAACGCCTGTGCGTGCTCGTCGTAGCTGCGGCGGCTTACCGCACTGGTGGGGCTGAGCGAGAGAGAGCGCCACCAGGGCAGCAGCAAGTCATCGAGCAAGTCGCTGCGCATGCCTCTGCGCTCAGTGAGGAAGCCGTTGATTGCGGTACCCAGCACATAGGTGTCGCTGGTGTGATACACCCACTGTTGTCCCGGCGCTGTGTGATGGGGGTAGTGGCCGCAGGCGAAGGCAATTTTCCCGCTGTGGTCGACCGGGTCGAAAAACCCGGAGGTCTTGTTGCTGGCCGTTTCGTCATCGTCGTAATCAGCAGAGCTGTAGTTGCCGGTGGCCATATCCAGCGCGTGTTCAAAGGTGACGCCCTGCCATGTGCCGCTGGCTGCGCATTCAGGCACATAGTCGGCGATGCGGGCCTTGGCCGCCCCGGGGTAGAGTTGCTCCAGGCGCATCAGGCCCAGGCCTGCGACGAGACTCTTGGCCAGAGAATAGGACGGCAGATCCAGCACCTCGCAAAAAGGGTAGCGGCCCTGCCGGGTCTGGCAGCCACCCAGGTAGTTGACGCCACCGATCAGGAATCCGTAGACCGTCATGTCGTCCGGGTCGATGACACTGGCTGCGCCAAACTGTGCCGGGTTTGCCCCCGGCCAGTCTGCAGCCAGATCCTCAATGGGGCGCACTGGCCAGCGATTGGCAACTTCTGCCGCGTAGTCTGCCACCAGGGTTTCTGCATCGGCCACCGGGCCCTGAGTGATGCGGACGCGGGCCAGGGTCCAGAGGTCAAACTTGAAGTACAGGCAGGTCTCGCTGGAAACCTGCAGGGCCACCCGGGACACGCTACCATCGGATTTAAAGAGGAAACTCATTACGCCATTGTGGGTGCAGTTTTCCCCGCGCTGCACCAGGCTGAAGGGCAGGGCGACGCGGCTATAGCCCCTGTCGCCAGCCTCTTGCCATACCAGCCCCGGCTCCAACAACCATTCCCAGTGTGGGTGGTCGCCTGTGACGACGCCTCGTGTAGCCGGGATCAGTTGGTCGCCGTGCTGGACGAAGGTAAAGCTGAAAGCTGGCAGCTGGGTCACCTGGCTGGTCGAATCAGATGCGTATCCCAGGTCGTCTCGCAGCACGCGAAAGCCATCGACTTCCGCGGCTGGCAAAATTTCAATAAGGCCCTGAAGCTGCTGCCCGGGTGCGTCTGCCCCGGGACCAGGTGTAAAGGCCGTCATGGGCACTGCTTGTCTCATCGCGCCTGAACCCAGCAGTGTGTCTGCATCTAGTGCGCGGCGCGGTTCATCAGCCCCGGTTACACAGTTGGCGATTAACCACAGCGGCAGAGCAAACGTGAAGGCGCGCCAGTTATTCATGCAATGCTATTCCAGCCGCGTGCAAAATGTTTGTCAGGGGTTGGAGTTGTTCACGGTACTCGCGCCATCGGTAAAGGGATGAGTTATAAACCGGCATCCTGACCTGGGTAGCGCTGGCCGTGGTGGAAGACTGCGGGTTGTCATAGAAACGCAGGCATTGCTGCTGCCAGGGCAGGCCACAGGCCTCCAGCAGGGCGCGGATCGGTGTCTCTGTGTCCTGCACCACATGCTCATAGCGGACAGTGTGTATAACCCCGGGAATGACCGCCTGCCAGTGCTGCATAAGGCGGTGATAGGCAACATAGTACCGGCCCAGCTCTTCGAGCTTGTAGGAAAAAGGGTAGGCGTCCTGGAACAGGGTTTTGTAAATGGCATAGCAAGTATCCAGCGGGTGCCGTTCAAGGTGGATCAGGCGCGCTCGCGGCAAAGCCAGGTGAATCAGGCCGGCGTAAAGAAAGTTGAGAGGCATCTTGTCGATAAAACGTAGCTTGAACCCGGTTGCCGGGCGTGTGGACTCAATATAGTTCTGCCCCAGTGCGGTGAAGTCGACCTGAGTTGTCCGTGCGACCAGTTCTTCCCTGGCGAGTCCCGGCTGACTGGCCAGCCGCGTCAGCTCAATAGCAAAATTGTTCAGCTCACCCGCAGCGTGTACATCCGAATGACTGCCGACAATGCGTTCCACTAACGTTGAGCCGGTGCGTGGCATGCCCAGAATAAAAATTGCTTCATCGTTGTCATACCCCTGGATGCCGCGATCAAACTGTGCCGGCCCATAGTGTTGCTCGATCGCTTCCATGGTCTGTATGTCGCTTGCCACCTCATAGCGCATCAGGCGGCGGCGCAGGTCGGCGCCACGTTTGAGGTAGGCGAACGAACGCTGCGGTTGTACCAAATCCTCCAGCTCTTTTGCCAGTGCGTGGAGAATTCTGACCTCGCCCCTGGGCTCGCCTACACCGTTTTTCAGCAGTGCTTCCAACTCCGCCACATGGTTGTGCTCCGGCGTTTGTTTGCGCAACTGTGAGCGCAGACTATAGGCTTCAAACTCGTTGGGGTTGAGGGCTATTGCACGGGTGAGATTGGTTTCGCTTGCGTCAAAATCACCCAGAAATCGTTGTACTGTGGCCAGGTTGTAATAATGCTCCGCACAATCGGGCTCAAACGCGATGGCGCGGCGGTACTGGTGGGCTGCCTGTTCCTGCAGTTCCAGCCGCGACAGCAGCAGAGCCAGGCTGGCACATTGCCAGCCGTTGGCCATCTCACCCTCCGCCAGGGATGTCACCAGCGGTCGGGCCTCACGGTTGCGGCCCAGGCGCATCAGGCAACTGGCCTGCTGTAGCAGCCACCTGCTGTGGTCTGGTTGCAGGTTCACGGCTCGGATGATGGCTTGCAGCGCCGTGGTTGGGTTGTTCAGGCGCAGCGCGAGCTGACTGGTGCTGTGCCAGCCGGAGGCGTACTCAGGGTACTGCTGGTTGAGCTGCTGGCAGGCGGCGACGGCCTGTTTGATCTGATTCTGGTCGACCAGTTGCCAGATCGTATCCTCGAGAGATTTTTCGGGCGTTTTTGAGTGCATTCTCAAGCGATTGCCTTGTGGTATCTCGACATCGGGGCAGGGTAGCACAGGCATTGGTGGGTGCAGAAAAACGGGCCTCATCGGCCCGTTGTGTTGCGCTCCCCCGGCGTATAGATACCGCCCCCTAGAAGGTGTAGCTGAGTGAGACACCCAGGGTACGCGGCTGGGTGATCATCTGCCGGTTGCCATTGCCATACCAGGACTCAAAGACGCCGGTGTCATAACTCCAGTAGGAACTGGGGAAGGCGCCGGTGACACCGTCTTCGTTGCCCAGATTCTTGCCGTACACGACCATGCGCCACTCGTTCATTAGCAGGCTGGCTGACGCATTCCACAGCCAGAAACCGTCCAGCTTTTCATTCTGCAGCGAGTCGTTGTCGATATAGTTTTCCGAGTCTGACTGGTAGTAACCACCCACCCTGCTGACCAGGTCAGCGTCTTCACCAACCCTGAAAGTGTGGTCAATAGAGAAGCTGAGTACGTTCTCTGGTGTGCCCGGCAGGGTGGAACCTTTGGGTGCAATCACATCACCGGACTGGGCGCTCAGGAAATCTTTCTCCAGTTCAGCTTTGACATAGGTATAACCCAGCCGGTAGCGCAGTGCATCGGTGATGTAGCCATTCACTTCCAGCTCTATACCTTTGCTGGAGGCCTCGTCGCCGTTTGAAGCTAGATAGAATCCGTACCAGTCGGAAGTGGCATTCAGCTGTGGGTCCTGCCAGTCCACGTAAAATGCCGACACAGTGTAGGCCATGTAGTCGTTTCGTCCCTTCACACCGATCTCATAGTTATTGGCGTTGTCGGAGTCATAGCTGCGAATATTCTCTGCGTTTGGCTCGCCAAAGTTGTCGCCGTTTTCCAGGCTGGGAATCGCATTATAACCACCGCGGCGGTAGCCCTGTGACCAGGTGCTGTAAACCATGGTGTTATCACTAAAATCGTAGGACACGTTTATTTTGCCGAGTATGTCGTCGTCTGATCCATCAGAGCTGGGCACCTTGCCTGAGGTCCAGCCCACAACCAGTGGAAAGCCCATGATGGTGTCGTTGGTCGACTCAACGTTGAACCAGCGGAAGCCGCCGGTCACCCGGAACTGCTCTGTGAAATGATAGGTCAGCTCACCGTAAAGGGCGGCATCGGTCACTGTTACGTCGCGTTTGTATTCAAAATCCCGCTCCGTCAGACCGTCATAGAAACGCGGCCAGAAGTTGTCACAAGTTGCTGAACCGGTGGCGCGGCAGCTTTCGTTGAACACATTCATCCCCGGGTTCCAGCTGTCCTGATACACGTGCTGGTCTTCGTCAAGGTAGAACAGGCCCGCCAGCCAATCGATATTGTTGACCGTTTCATTGGAGACCAACCGGAATTCCTGTACCCAGGTTTTGGTATCGTAGCCGCGTTCGGCACGCTGTGCCGGCCGGGGCCAGCCCGCGTAGCCGAATGAATCTATCCAGTCGCGGCTTGCTGCGGGGTCTTCCTCACCGCCGCTGACCCACAGGCCGCCGTTGTCACTGTTACCGCTGCCGTCGGTTTTATAGTATGAGGTGTTGGAGGTCAGGGTGGCAAAGCCCAGGTCCCAGGCCACATCCAGCGCGTAGAGATCTACCTCTCTTTTGGAAGGCTCCAGCAATACCTGCCCGCTTTCGTGGTCGTCATACTCGAAGTAGGTGCCATCCACCGGTTGATTATTGTTGCCCAGGGTAGTGGCTCTGCGGGAGCCTACTTTATCCTTCTGGTACTGATAGCTGGCCAGCACACTGAGGGATTCAGCGGGGTCCCACTTGGCGGCCAGCCGCATCATGTCAATTTTCACATCATCCGCGTCTTGCTCATTCTTGTAGCAGGCGCCGTTATTCAGCACCTGCTCATCGCTTGCCTGGCGAGGGTCTATGCAGTTGTCGCCATCGGCAATCATGGGCTCACCAAAACTGTTCAGCTGGTAAGCGTTCACATAATCGATTACGCCATCATTATCTATGCGATCGATAAAACCGCGCACTGCGAGCGTGTCAGTGATGGGGATGTTTGCCATGGCGTAAAGGTCGTAGTTGTCGCCGCTGGAACCGTCGGTCTGACTGTAATCGGCCTTCAATTCACCTTCGAGCTTTTCCGTATGTGGCTTGTTGGTGATATAGCGCACGGTGCCGCCGATTGAGCCGGAGCCGTACAGCGTGCCCTGCGGGCCCCGCAATACCTCTACCCGCTCCAGGTCCTTGAGAACAAAGTTTGCGTATACCGGCGTGTTGTCTACGTAGGTCGCCACAGTGGGAACAGCATTCAGTGCGATATCGCCGTTGAGGCCGTTGTCGACGTTGATACCGCGGATAATAATACTGTTCACAGTGCCCGAGTTGCGAAAGCCACGATCAACCACTGAGACACCTGACATGGCGCGCAGCAGTTCCGCCTGGTCATTGATCTGCTGGTCTACCAGTTCGGAACCCTGCATCGCCGAGATATTGTAGGGAATATCCTCAATGGCAACCCGTCGTGAAGTAGCGGTAACTATTACTTCTTCGAGCTTATTGGTCTGTTGTGCCAAGGCTGAATTGCCGTATAGCATGAAAGCGCTGCTCGCGGCGACCGCCACGGACAAGGTTTTTTTTCTGAATGCTGTTGCTGTTTTCATTCTATTTCCCCAGAGTTTGACCGTATCGATTCATTATTGTGGTTCTGCCGATGTCGCGCTTGCGGTTTGTGTGATATCCAACTTATAAGAGTGGGAGCAACACTCGTAGTGCCAGTTTCCATCTCTCTATTAGGCCAGTTTCAGATGTCGCCCTTTTTGTGTGTGACCGGCATCACCAGTTCACCCAGTGTTTCCAGTGCTTCGGATCGCCGTTGTCCCCGGGCATACGCGGGAAATTCAATCTCGCTGTCTCGAAAGCTTTTCAGTACCTGCCCTAACCCCATGGTGCCGCGCTCGCGCACTCTGTTAAGTAGTGCCATATCCACTTCCACCGCTATGATCTCGGTTTCAGCACCCGCCTCATGCAGGATTGAGCCGTCGGGTGCCACCACGATGGAGCGCCCGTTACCGAGAGTGCCGGCAACGTTAATATTAAAGAAATAGCACTGGTTCATAACCGCGTTTGCGCGGGCGATGGTCAGTTCCAGTTCGCGATCAATAGTATTGGTCATGGTGGGGCACAGCACGACACCCGCCCCCATCCAGGCGAGCTGGCGAGTGGTTTCCGGGAACCACTGGTCATAACAGATGGACAGGCCGAAACGCCCTACGCCGGGCACGTCGAACACGCCGCTTTCGTTGCCAGCGCTTATGCCTTTTTCGTAGGGGTAGAACGGAAACTGCTTGCGGTAGCGCGCGACCAACTCACCGTCCGGGTTGATCACAAGGGCGGTATTGTAGATGCGATCGCCGTCCTTTTCATATATGGATCCGGGAATCAGCCAGACCCCCTGGGCGCGCGCCAGGTCACGGTAAAAGCTCTCGGTCTTTCCCGGCAGGCTTTCCGCGTTGCTGCTTTTCGACCCAAAACTTGCCAGCTCTCCCAATACGATCATGTCGACCCAGGGAAAGTTGCGTTTGGTTTTCTCCACCTGGGACTGGATCAGGTACCGGTTGTCCTGATCCGACACTGCAAGTTGCAGGCCAGCAATGGCAAAGTGATTCATTCGCGCCCCTTAAAGCATGGCGTTATAGTTGGTATTAGTGCCGCAGTCGTTTTTACTTTAAGTAATCCAGCCGCTTGCCCATAGAGCCAGTTGGGGTGGCTGTATTAGGCCAGATCAGGAGTGGGGGGTTCTGCTGTGTGCTTTTTCAGGATGGCGCGCTCGATCAGGCGACCCTCTTCGTCAAACAATTTGATGGTTTCGCCGCTCATAACAATATTGTATTCGAAAGCTTCACCCCAGGCCCAGCGTGACCATTGTCGGCACCATTTGTCACCTTTTATCCACCGCTACCGGTATCGACGTCCTCATCTGCATGGCCTGCCTTGCCGAGCATCGTGCCGTCCGCGCGCAGTTCGATGGTACAGGGGTCGCCGTAGGCAATCAGCGACAACATTGTGCTGTCCGCAATAGTCTCGTACAGCTCGGTTCCGGTCACATGCCTGCCCTGGGCCCCGGAAAAGTTTTCCGACTTGTTGGCTGTCAGGTCGTAAAACAGATCACGCAGCTGCAGCACACCCTCGCGGATGCGGTCGTGTGGAATGCTGGTAATGCCCATGCGGAAACAGTTTTCAGGAACATTGGAGGTGGCGTAGTAATCCTCTACCGGTTCAATCAATACGCCGCGCCGGGCCGCCTCCTTGACGACGAAAGCGGCGTCCAGATCGCTGGGCCCACGCACCCAGAAGGAGGAGCCGCCCTGGGCAGGTGTCATCACCACATGGTGTAACAGATAGTAATTGAGCGCCCTACGAAGGGCGATCCAGCGCTCCCGGAAGGTTTCGTGCAAGTGCATCAGGAACGTGTCGTAGTGGCCCAACGACAAAAAGTAGGCAGCGGTGCGCTGGTTGTTCAGAGGCGGATGCCGCACTGTCAGTCTGCGCAGGTAGCGCGCCGCCTCAATAATCTCCGGTGGCGCAACCATAAAACCCAGACGCAAACCCGGCGACAGGACTTTTGAAAGGCAGGACATGTAAATGACGCGGTCTGCCGTGTCGATACTCTTGAGAGCGGGGTGAGGGTTGCCCAGATAGTTACTCTCTGAATCGAAGTCGTCCTCAATGATAAGGAGGTCCTGGTGGTGAGCCTTGTCCAGCAGTGCCTCCCGCCGCTCCATCGACATGGTGACGGCGGTGGGGGCCTGGTGGCTGGGAGTGACATAAACCAACCGGCACTGGTCCAGTCGCCCGTCGACGACCAGCCCCTCTGCGTCCAGTGGCTGATAAACCAGCGGTGCCCCGCGCCGCTCCAGCAGGCGCCGCATGCCCGGATATCCCGGTTCTTCCATGGCCACCGACACAGTGGAGTCCACCAGTAACTCAACGACGAGGTGCAGGGCCTGCTGCGTACCGACGGTAATCAGTATTTCGTCTGGTGTGGCCTGTATGCCTCGCCTGGGGAGAATCTTCCTGCGAATTTCATTTACCAACATGGGGTCATCGATATCCCCAGTCTCGCCGGCCCATTCGTTGATGTCCCGCACTCCCAGCGCGAGGCGATTAGCCTCGCGCCACTCTTTCACCGGGTACAGCGACTGGTCAAACTGCCCTTCAATGAAGGGGTAGGGATATTGCTGCCAGTTCGGTGGGCAGACGAATTCCCGCTCCAGAGGAACGCGGGTCTTCAGGCGGTTGCGCCAGAACGGGCTTGCGGGTCTGGGGCTGGGGAGTTTTCCCTCGAAACCTACCCGGTGCTCAAGAATTTTTTCGTTGATGTACAGGCCGCTGCGCTCGCGCGCTATCAGGTAGCCTTCATCTATCAGCTGTTGATAGGCAAGCACCACCGTGTTGCGCGCGACCTCAAGTTGCTGCGCCAGCTTGCGCGATGAGGGCAGGCGGTGCCCGGCAGGAAATGTTCCCGTGAGAATGGCCTCCACCAGTTTCTGGCGGATCTGGCTCTGGAGGTTGAGGCCACTGTTGGGGTTAAGGTAAATAATGGCTTTGGTCATGTGGCATGCATTCTACGGTGATAGCGCGCTATTGGAAGGCTCGCTCGGTCAATTCTGCGCGGCACTGCGATCATCGCCGTTTGCTGCTTAAAACGGGTTCGGTACTCGCGTTGGTGTATCGATGCTCAAATACATCTGGCAGATTTTCTGGTTCTGCAGCTTCAATAGGTGCGGAATCTGCCGAATATTATCCCGGTCCTTTTCCTTGTCGGACTCGGTCAGTTCTTCCCATGGCACAAGATCCGGGTGTAGCATTCTGTCCTCATCCCGGGCTTGGCCATAGCTATAGCCCGCGAGGTATTTGTCCGCCATCCAGCGTCGATGTTCCAACTGGGCCAGCAATTCCATCATCAGGTCGTCGGGGGGAAAGACAGCCTCAGGCTCCTTTGCCGCCAGGTCTGTTGCAGTGCAATTGGCAATTCGCAGTTTGATGTCCATGTGTGCCGCAGCATGCTGGTTGGCTTTCTTCTTGTGGGCGGGCAGTTCTGACCAGGGTATTAACGAGGCATTGCTTCTCAGGGTGGCGCCGTTTGCCAGTTGAGTATTCAGGTAGGCGTTGTGCAGGGTGCGGGCGAGTACGTCCAATGCTTCATTGACCACAACATCGATGGAGACGGTTTCATCGAGACATTCGAAATACTCGATGGGCTCATATTCCGGCAGATCAAGCTTGTCCATGCTGATAGCTTGAAAATCATCGTCGATAATCTCAGCTAAAAAGTTCTGCTGATTCAGGCAGACGACAAAATTGAGCGGGCGCAGCTTGCTGTGCCGGCGCAGCCGGTTGAGCCTTCTGGCGGACAGTATTCCTTCAACATCTTCGCGCAGTGACACATAGCACACATCGAATTGCGTTGAGGTTTGCATCTCGTGCCAACGGTTGGGGGTAATCGTCATCGGGTCGGCATGTACGAAATTCAGCTCTATGGTGTTTTCCAGGTGGGGATAGCGATGCAGGAACCGCTCAATTCTGTCGGCATCGCGCGCTTCGCACAGAACGGTGACTTTGGGTAGCCGAAAGTCAGTGTAGTGGGCGGTAAGGGCGGTCTGCAAAATCATTTCCCGTACAAGTGCCTGGAAGCCGATAAAAAGAATATGCATGGGTTCGTTCGCGCGGCCGGCGGGCCGGTAATAGAGGTCGGGAGCGCACACTCTGAAGATATTGCGGGCGATGGTTTCGCGCCGGTTGAAAAGGCGAATGGCAAAGCGAGAGCTGTTGATTTCAAAGAAGCTATGTACGCTGAAAACCTCGTAAATATCGGGCGAGTCCACGCACAGGAAACAGCGCAGTGAGACGTCTGGTGGTTCACCACCTATTGCTGGCTCCAGTCGGCTCGCTATTGTTTCCAGGCGAGTGACTTCACTATTTTTTAGTCGGCGCGTCAGTCTCACCGCGTTTTTGGCTATGGCGATATTCGCCTTGTCATCGCTGGTGCACAGGAATAGTTCCTTGGCATAGATCACCCGCGATTTCAGCAGCACCAGTGGGTCCATGGCGTTGCCACAAATCTGTATGGCACCGTAGTTGCGCAGCTCAGCAGCCAGAGGGTTGAGTGGGTCATTGTCGATAACGACCACCCGCTTGCTGGAGTTGAGACAGTAGTCCCGAGCGATACGAAAACCGGTTTCCCCGATGCCGCATACCACCACAAACCGGCGTTTGTGGAACAGCAGTGCATACAGGGCCACTTGCTCTTCAATCACATTCCACACCGCCTTGGCAGCGGTATAAAGCACGACCATCGGGGCCAGTGCCCGCGCGACCTGAAGATACACAGGCCAGCCTGCGGTTGCCTCCGGTGCTTCAAAAATGAACATGCGGAAGGCGGCGTAGACCACATCCCACCAGGTTGAGGGACCACCCTGCGCTTCCAGTGTCATGGTCGTCGCGAAACCGACGCAGCCCAAAATAAAAGCCAGGGCTGCCAGTAGCCCGACCAGCGTCCATTCATGGCGGGCGACGAAACTGGCTTGCTCGGTACCCGCATACTTGTCGCGGGCCGCCTGGCCAGGGGATTTATGATCCTGGAGCATGAGTCTGCAGCTGTCCCTTTTTTGTTGCCACTTTAGCGGTAATGTTTCGCCAGAGAAAGCGGGATTTGTGGTGGTGTATTCCCTTTGGCCGTAATAGGCCAATTTTGGCTGTCTATTGGGGCAGCACCGGCGGCT
>TARA_R110001599_G_scaffold353881_1_pt1 | contig 125840 bp, 119 predicted proteins | sample TARA_R110001599 | Tara Oceans TARA_R110001599 (sample SAMEA4398360) | marine metagenome | biome: Polar Biome; feature: [MES] marine water layer (ENVO:01000295) within the mesopelagic zone...; material: water (ENVO:00002006), including particulate matter (ENVO:01000060) such... | reverse complement strand
GGTCGCCGCGTAGATGGACGCGACAACTACTTTGACAAACGGCGCAACCTTCGGCGTTAGGCAGCACCAGGATAATGGCAATTTCCCATGTCATCTACGTTAGTACGGCTACGGAGCCGTTATCCGTGGAGCAGCTTTTGGAATTACTGGATGTCGCAAGACGCAGAAACGAAAGACTTGGTCTAACAGGGCTCGTTCTTTACTCTCATGGGAAATTCATGCAGGTTCTTGAGGGGGCCTGAACCGTGTTTGGGTCGATTCACAAAGACCCCAGGCACAAGAATATTGATACTCTTCCGCTTGTGTCGAGTTTTTTGGACCCTGATTTTGATACCAGCATATTTGATGACGATGCAACTGGTGGCTATTGTGCACTTCTCGCCTTTCGGAGCGCGCATGACGACTAACGGAATCATGTTGTCGGGTTAGTTTTTCGCTGCGCCTCAAGTCAGCCGTTGTTGGCAACGTTAGGTACAAATAGGAGTGTTCGATTAGTGAGTAATGGAATCGATAATGCTGTTTCGGTAATTCATGCGGCAAAAAAATGGATGTCGTTTTTTGTTCTTATCGTGATGACAGTGATTGTGTTTATCGCGATAGTGGAGCTCGTTATCATTCTCTATTTGGATGTATTTGATCCGACCGATGATGTGCTTTTTCTTGAAATAGATGAGCTATTTCGAATTTTCGGTTTCTTCTCTATTATTCTTATTGGGTTCGAGCTTATAGAGACGGTAGAAATGTATTTCAAGGATAATGTTATACATGCAGAGGTTGTTTTGTTGGTAGCCGTTATCGCGATTTCTCGAAAAGTAATTCTACTCGACCTTGAAAAGTATGATCCACTGGCAATAATCGGCTTGGGTATTATCATTATCGCTTTAGGTGGTTGTTATTCGCTAATCAAGCTGAGTTATAGAGGCAAAAATGAATAGTAATCCACTCAAGCCGGCTCGATAAAATTCCCTTAATAGTCCTACGCGAAGCATCAGCATGACATTGGGCAAAGCAAGTGCAGGTTTTTTGTGTCATAGGAGGTACGACGAATAAGAAATATCCTTGCGGGTCTAATGATTATACAGCTCGTTATCACCGTCTTTGTGTTTGATGCTGGTGGTTTCGCTCTGAGTGTTGGTGGGCTGGGGTCGGCATTCATCTCTGCATTTACAGGTAGTGTCTGGGCGGTTATCGATGGAATTCCCTTCGGTATACGGATATTTGGTTGGCCGTTCACGCTGGGGACGGTTTTGTCTGGGGTGATTCTAGTTGTTGGACTTCTTCAGCACAGTAGACTATATGGGCAGGCAGTGTCGGTTTTAGGTGTCGCCTCGTTGGTCTTTCACGGGATAATGGCTTTAGGTCAGGGCGGATGAAAAATATTTGTTGCAAGCAATGACTCGAGGATGTGACCTATTGGGAGTAGACCATGCTCGATCAAATAGCATACCCATTGCTTTATTAGGTTTTCCTGGCGGCTTATGAATGGAGACAAGGAAATTATGAACCATGAGATAGCTGACGGCATCTATGCTGAGTTCGCAAAGTGTTTCAATGCCAGAGACATGGAAGGGTTACTAGATCTCTATGAGGCGGACGCCGTATTTGTGCGCGGCCCCGGAGACCATGTTTCCGGGCGTGCTTCTATACGCGAAGCGTTGCAGGAATTCCTGGATACCGGAGGGCAGATATCATTCAGGACTCGGCACGCAGTACAGTACGGAGATATCGCCCTGTTGGGTAATGAATACACCTTGCAGGGTATCGATGCCGATGGCGAGGTGTTCACGATGTCCGGAAAGACCTCGGAAGTCCTCAGGCGTCAAGCGGATGGCCGGTGGCTGTATGTTATAGATCACCCTGCAGGAGCCCTGGATTGAACGAGAAACGAATCCCGTGCCTCGGTGTATGGTGCCCGGCTACAGCAGGGAGACCAGTATGAATACGATGACACCCACGGAGTGGCGAAGCTTTCTGCTCGCTGGCCCCGCACTGCAAAGCTTGCGACCGTGAGGCCAGACGGTAGGCCTCACGTGGCTCCGGTATGGTTTACGCTCGACGAAGATGACCTCATCTTTATGACCATGGCTAACACCGTCAAAGGCAAGAACCTGCAAGCTAATCCACAAGTTGCGATCTCGGTTGATGAGGAGAAGTTCCCGTTCGCCTTCGTCCTGGTGGAAGGTGCTGTCGAGTTGCAATCCCTTCCGCCAGGCGAACTACTTGCTTATGCCACACGCATCTCTGCGCGATATGTTGGCGTCGAACGCTCCGAGTCTTACGGTCACCGCAACGCCACAGAGGGCGAGATCCTCGTTCGTGTCCCGCTTACCAGGGTTATTGCCCGCAAAGGTGTGGCGTCGTAGAAAAGAATGTTTATCGCTGGTTCCCAGGCCATTATGCATGGGGCTGCAGGGTTGAAATTTCACGCTATAAGCCCATCAAGGTGTGCAATTTTCCCATGAGGTAACCCCTGTGAATATCCGGGAACGATTTGGCTATCTCGCCAAGATTGTGTTGCCAGTATGGAAGAAAGAGGGCATAGCCGATTACATAGCCCAGAGTGGCTCTTTCCAGGGCGCAGGCAATGATCTTGTCCTGTCTCCGGGCATAGCAGTGAGCAAATTATTTGAGTACTATCAATATCGAAATGTCGCGGCCTATGCTCTGCAGGACAGAGGGCTATCCATTGAGGAGTACTTTGAGGGAAATTATGACTACGCAGAACTGTTGGCTCAGGCCATCCGGGCTCAGAGTACGCCGGGGCCAGGGGCCGAATTATTGCTCCCCCAGCCTTGATTTCCGGCCGCGTAACGTTGGCATTATGAGGTCGGTATGGCAGTTATACTGATGCCCTTACCCACGCAAGATTTCGATCCGACAGAGGTCGCCGTGCCCTGGTTCGAGCTTAATCGGCGAGGCCACCAGGTCTGCTTTGCAACACCGGAGGGGGTTATAGCAGAGGCCGATCCGCGGATGGTACAGGGCTTGGGACTGGGCCCCTGGAAATTGCTTTTGCGTGCAGATGCAAATGGCCGTACCAAATATGCTGCAATGATAGAGGATCCAGAATTCAAGCAACCCTGGAGTTATGAGCGTGCTCTGTCTGAGCCTATTGATGGACTTATCCTGGCTGGTGGTCATGCTCAGGGAATGCGTGAGTATCTTGAGTCTGAAGCTATTCAGGATATAGTCACGAAAGCATTTGAACGCGATATCCCTGTTGGCGCGATTTGTCATGGGGTGATCGTAGCGGCGCGGTCGAAGCTAAAAAGCGGGCGCTCCGTGCTTTTTGGCAGAAAAACCACAGCTTTGACACAAAGCCTGGAGCTTACCGGGTGGATTCTTACTGTAGCCTGGCTTGGTAACTACTATCGAACCTATCCGGAAACAGTGCAAAAGGAGGTCACTTCTGTGCTGGCCGATGCAGCAGATTTTGAAGCCGGCCCTTCGGCATTTTTTCGGGACAGTCCGAGCCGGTTGGACCGAGGGTTTACTGTTCGGCATGGTAATTATCTGTCCGCGCGCTGGCCAGGTGATGCACATCGTTTCGCTGTAGATTATGCGGATATGCTTTGATGTGCCGTGGCAGTTCGAAGGGTATTAAATGCGGCGAAAGAGTCTTACCGGGAGTGAGTGTTTAGTATGAACTGGGCAGTATTCGGGACTATCTTTGCTTCGGTCTTTATTGCGGAGCTGGGTGATAAAACACAATTGGCAACCATGCTGTTCGCGGCAGATAGAGATGTGAGTAAATATACAGTGTTCCTTGCCGCGTCCGCTGCACTCATTGTCGCTTCAGCTCTGGGTGTACTGGCGGGTAGCTTGCTTGCGGAGTACATCAATGAGAAATATCTTCATTACGTCGCAGGTGTCGGTTTTATCGGGATAGGTGTGTTTACTTTGTATAATGCCTAAAGCTGACAACAAGTTCAGCTGACGATGATATATTTGCGCTAATTGAATTCATTATTGCTCCAGTAGATGGCCAATTGAACCGCCATGTTATCGGTATCCGGAGATACATGTACTACTTTGCATACGGTTCCAATATGTCTTTAGCCCGCCTGAGCGCGCGCGCCCCAAGTGCTGTTTCACTTGGTTGTTACGTCCTGTGGGAACATGATTTGAGGTTTCACAAGTCTAGCGAAGATGGTTCGGGGAAATGCGATGCGTATTTCACCTCTAATAGCGAAGACTCTATTTACGGTGTGCTGTTCACTATTGGCGTTGGCGATAAGTCTGCCCTGGATAGGATTGAGGGACTTGGCTACGGTTATGACGAAAAGAAAGTGATAGTCATCGCCGGTACTGGGGCTCGGGTTAACGCAATAACCTATGTAGCCACTAACATTGATGAATCACTCAGTCCCTATACCTGGTATGCGAATCATGTGCTCGTTGGCGCAAGGGAGGCGGTTCTTCCAGGAGACTATATTCAGACGAAAATCGAGGCAGTGGTGACTGTGGAAGATTACGATAGGGAAAGAGATGCGCGGCAGCGTGCAGTCCACAGTTAGCAGGCAGCAGTAACAGGCGCAATTTACCCAGCGAGGTAGGGTGTCGGGAGGCATAGAAGTATATGAAGAAGTTGAAGAATGAAAAGGAACTGGTGAAAAAAGCTATCGACCGGGGAATGCAGTATGGCGAGGAGCGAGGCGTGGTGGAATTCGAGGCCACAGATTCTGCCGCTGACAAAATTGAGTATATTTATCGTTTGCTGGTGCACGACAAGGTTATTCAGCCGATTCCACAGGATCAAATCTCCCAGGTAGCGATGAAGCATAAACTGGCAATCTGGGCTTCTAAACTGAAGTGACGTGGCTGTTGGCAGATTCCGGCGCTTTTCGGCGGTTAGCCGAACACTTTGAAGAGGGCGTTGAGTAAGGTTTATGAGCAGGGTTTTGATACTGGGGAATTCGGGGTCTGGAAAATCTACCCTCGCGGGGAGAATTTGTGCAACTGAAGGCCTGGCGCACCTGGATCTTGATACACTGGCATGGCACCCCACTTCACTGCCGGAACGGCAGAAGCTGAGTGTATCCGCAAGGGCTATCGATGACTTTATGGCGTCAAATCACGGCTGGGTGATAGAGGGTTGTTATGCCGACTTGCTGGAACTGGCTGTATCGCAGTCAACCGAGTTGATATTCATGAATCTGCCCATGGAGCTTTGTGTAGAGAACGCCCGGGCCCGGCCCTGGGAGCCGCACAAGTACGCATCCAAAAGTGCACAGGATGCCAACCTGCCCATGCTGATAGAGTGGATAAATCAGTACGCGCAGAGGAGTGACACCTTTTCCTTTGTCTCGCACCACCGGCTTTATGAGCAATATGAAGGCAAAAAGACCATGTATACTGAGAACTGTAATAGCTCACACATATCCTAAGTTTGATAATGTAATGGCACCCTCAATTTGTCGAGTTATGTTGAATGTTGGAATTACGTCCCAATTGCGAGGGCTGTGACATAGACCTGCCGCCCGCGTCGGCCGATGCACGGATTTGTACTTACGAATGCACATTTTGCGTCAACTGTGTTGAGCAAGTTCTGAAAAATGTGTGTCCAAATTGCGGCGGTGGTTTTGAGCCGAGGCCCGTGCGCCCCGCGATAGCCCATCGGCCCGGGGTCGGCTTGCAGTTCCATCCCGCATCAACCGTGCGGGTTCATGCGAAATACACTGCGACTGAATTGCCGGAGCCTGTTGCTCCGGCCAAGCCGGGTTTTCTGGCTTTGGCGGGCAACCGCGGTGTGGTCAAATCAGCCCTGAAAATTGCTTTTGTTGTGGGCAGTATTCTGGCGCTGATAAATCATGGCGGGGACATTCTCGCGCTACACCTTACGCAAGGCAGTGTGTTGCAAATACTGCTGACTTATATGGTTCCCTATAGTGTATCTACTTACTCCTCCGTCAGAGCCCTTCAGAGGCATGCAGTGGAGCATCCGGGGCGACTTTGACGAGATCGCAATTACGCGCGGCTTCGGCGGTGTGGGTTTGCGGTGACAATATCCTGATAGGTGGGATGACTAAAGCGTGTATGCGTGTAAAATCCAGGCCTTTTAGCGAGTCTTTAGCAAATAATACAGGGGTAGGGAGTATGAGTAAGTCCGTGGATAAAGCCGTTCAGGAGCAGGTGTTTCTGGGTGCCCGCACCGTTAACAAGTTTACAGCACAGGAGGTCAGCGACGAGTTGCTGCTGCAGTTGTATGACCTGATGAAATGGGGGCCTACATCGATGAACTGCCAGACGGGCCACTATGTCGCTATTAAGTCTCCGGAGGCGAAGGGGCGGCTGGTGCCCCTTTTGATGCAGGGCAATCAGGACAAGACCAGGGCTGCACCGGTTACGGTGATCGTGGCAACGGATACACAGTTTCATCAACACATGCCTGAACAATTCCCCGCCAACCCCGGGGCCGCTGATATGTTCACGTCCAACCCGGAGCTCAGTGCGGCTACCGCGTTGCGTAACAGTACGCTGCAAGGTGCCTATCTGATGGTGGCTGCGCGTATGCTGGGACTCGATTGCGGTCCAATGAGTGGGTTCGATAATCGGGCGGTAGACTCGGAGTTTTTTCCCGAGGGGCGATACCAGTCAAACTTTCTCGTCAATATTGGTTATGGGGACCCTTTCGGGAACCATCCCCGGGGGCCGCGGCTTGCGTTTGAAGTGGCGGTGGATATTCTTTGATAGTGATGCATGGCCTCGCCGAATTGGCAGCGCTAAGCTCGAACGTTTTCCGCTGGTTGCCGCAAGATCTTGAGGAGGCTTTTCATGGACGCTGACTACCTGAGGGGTTCATTGTGTTCGCGGTGATATTCAGGGCGGAAATAGCCAGCTTCGACGCAGAATACGCGGAGTTGGCTGCTCGCATGCGGGATATGGCGATACAGGATTACGGATGTAAGGAATTTACCAGCTGTACGGAAGGCCGTCACGAAATTGCCATTTCCTATTGGGACAACGAGGACCAGATAAAGCAGTGGAAGCAGAATGCGGAACACCTGGTGGCGCAGGGCAAAGGGCGGGAGAAATGGTACGAGTCCTATTCCGTTGAAGTTGTCGAAATTGTTCGCAACTACGATTCCGGGAATTCGCGGGCCTGATGTGCTCCCGAAGAGCCGTCCAGACGATCGATCCTGTGCAAGGATTTTAGATGATTAAAATATTTGGCGATGGCCTGTCTGGCAACTGCTACAAAATCAAGCTGCTCATGCAGTTACTCGAAATCCCGCACGACTGGGAGCACGTTGATATCCTCTCGGGTGCCACCCAGAGTGATGAGTTCAAGCGGATGAATCCCAATACCCGTGTGCCTGTGCTGGGGCTGCCGGATGGCAGTTTCCTCTGGGAATCGAATGCCATTCTCAACTACCTGGCGGAGGGTACAGCGTTGTTGCCAGAGGATCGATACCTGCGGGCGCAGGTATTGCAGTGGCAGTTTTTTGAACAGTACAGTCACGAGCCCTATATTGCGACGGCCAGATACATCAATACGTATCTTGGCTTACCACCAGAGCGTGAGGAGGAATACCGGGCAAAGCAGCCCGGCGGTCACAAGGCGCTGGCGCTTATGGAGGGGCATCTGGAGGGGCAACGCTTTTTCGTTGGTGGTGTACCAACGATCGCGGATATCAGCCTGTACGCCTATAGCCATGTCGCCGATGAGGGTGGTTTCGATTTGTCCGGCTACCCCAACATCCGTAATTGGTGCAGGCGAATAGAGCAGTTGCCAGGCTATGTGGTGATGAAGAGTGTCTGAAAAATACCCTTCCCTCGAAGAGCGGCACATTCGTTTCATACGTGAGCAGCACCTGTTTTTCGTCGGCACGGCCGGCAGCAACGATTTTTTTAGAAAGGAAATGATATGAGTGAATTACCGCCATGTCCCGAGTGTAAATCGCCTTATGCATACGATGATGGGCTGATGTTCGTATGCCCCGAGTGTGGTCATGAGTGGGCAAAAGATGCCGCCGGAGAAGGGGGCGGAGAAGGTATCGGGGATGAACCTTCTATTAAAGATGCCAACGGCAACCCCCTAAGTGATGGCGATACTGTTACGGTGATCAAGGATCTCAAGGTAAAGGGCTCTTCACTGGTTGTTAAAGTGGGTACCCGGGTCAAGAATATCCGCCTGGTAGAAGGCAATCATGACATCGACTGCAAAATCGATGGTATTGGTGCAATGAAGCTTAAATCGGAATTTGTGAAAAAGGCCTGAGGGAGTTTCTATGACATGGATCAAAGGCCTGCTGGCCATCCTGTTCGCTTTCGTTCTACTGCTGGCGATTGCGCTGGCCTGGCTGCTGTTGTTCTACAAGTCTGCTCCGGTCGATCCCGCCTGGGCAGTTGCCGGTTCTACTGATATTCCCTCCGGCGCCGTAACCGTGCGTTTTACCGGCACATCCACCCTGTTGTTCAGCGATGGCGAAACCGACTGGATGGTGGATGGCTGGTTCAGCCGTCCAGGGCCCTACGGTTTGTTGTTCGGTACTGTTGCGCCTGATCTGGAGGCGATAGAACGCGGCCTGGTCGCCAATGAGGTTGATACACTGGCCGCCGTATTTCCCATGCACTCCCACTATGATCACGCCATGGACGCGCCGGAAGTGGCCAGGCGCACGGGCGCCGTATTGCTGGGTTCTGAATCCACCGCCAACATAGGTCGCGGCTGGGGCCTGCCGGAATCGCAGATTCAAGTGGTGGCCGACCGGGTCCCTTTCCAGCTTGGCCAGTTTGTTATTACCCCTATTGTTTCACGGCATTTCGAGTTTCCCGACCCGGCGCTACGTGAGCGTGCGCTGGGCAACCCATTAATTGCCGCCCCGCTGGTGCCGCCGGTGTCCGCTTTTGACTACAAGCTGGGCAAGGCCTATGTGCTGCATGTGAGTCACCCGAAAGGCAGTTGGTTGATTGTCGGCAGCGCGGGTTATGTCGAGGGAGCACTGGAGGGGTTCAATGCCGATACGGTGTTCCTCGGCGTGGGAGGCCTCGGGTCACAAACGGACGACTACCGTGAGGTTTTCTGGCGGGAGACAGTGGGCCGGGTCACACCGCGGCGGGTGATACCGATTCATTATGATAGCCTGACGGCCCCTGCCGAGGGGCCTTTCCGGGGGCCCTTGAACGCCGAAGCGTTCCTGGCTGGTGGTCTGGAAAATACGCGTCTGTTCCTGCAGCAGAAGGCCGCCGATAACCCCAGGCTTGGCTTTGCCACGCTGCCTCGATTCGACGAGGTTGTGCTGTTTGAGTAGACGTTTGTTCAAGCGCCATCCAGGGCGCTACCTCATGCAAAGACGCCGTGGATAAACCACTGGCGGGCGAGCCGGTCTCGAAACACCCAGTAACGCTGGCCGTTGTTGTCGGTGGCAACGTAATAATCCCGGCTCACCGCTTCCTGCCACCAGTTGTCCTCGATGCGCTCCGGCCCGTGCAGCAGCGTCAGGGCGCCGTTCCAGTACAGTCGCTCACGACTTTGCTTTAGTGCCTGGGGCTGGGGCATTAACCAGAAGGGCCGCTGGGCACAGGGGCGGCCGGTGGCTGGTTCACCGCCGGGGTGGTGGCTGCCTACATGTACGGCAAATTCCGGCAGGTGTTCGTCCCGGCAGCCGACCTTTTCGATAGCTTGTAGGCCCAGGCGACTGTGCAGGCGGTCCAGCAGGTGGGCCAGTGGTTCGCGCTGCCCGCCCGGCTGGAACAGGTCGATATTCTCCTGCTGCCCCGGTAACAGGGTGCTGCAGGTGAGGGCGAGGCCCTCCACGCTGGTAGTCAGTTGCAGTTGCTCGAAGCAAATACTTGTGAGCTGGTGCCAGTTTTTCCAGTTGCTGTGGCTGCTGGCGCTGCGCACAGGCACTTCTCGCAAGGTGTGGTCGATGCCAATCAGCTGCCAGCAGATTTCGGCAGTGCGCAGCTGTGTACTGCGCAGGAAGGCGCACAGAGACTGCAGCAGCAACTGCACGGCCGGCAGTAGTTCTGTGTTGGCCTTTACTTCGTAGCCAAACCAGTACTCGTCGCTGAAGCTGGCTGGCGGTTGGTAATCTGCCTGCCTGTCTTCACGCTGGCCCAACAGTTGTTGCAGGAAGTGGCTGAATTCCCTGCCGCAGCGCCGGCCGAGGGCGGCGCCCGGCAGTGCCAGGATATCGCCCATGGTATGCAGGCCCGCCCGGCGCAGTGAATCAACAGCGGAGGGGAAGCTGTCCAGTAGATCCAGGGGCAGTGGGACCAGGCGCTCGCCCAGGGGACGGGTGATGTCCAGTGCTGTCTCCGGCGGCGCAAACGACAGCAGCCAGGCGGCTTTGGGGGTGGGGGCGAGGCCGTACACAACACTGTAGCCACGGCTATCGATACCGCTGCTCACTTCACCCAGCAGACTGTCCAGGCCCTGGAACAGGTTGAGGCAGCCGCCTATTTCCAGTTGCAGGCAGTCCGGCTGCCAGCTGAAGAGGCTGGGGGTGATGCTGTAAGCCCAGCAGCACAGCTGCTGCAGGCAACGCAGCTCGGCAGCCTCGTCGCGCTCCAGCAGTTGCAGTGGCTCGCCATCGGCAAGAGCGTGCACCGTGGTGCTGCCCATGCCCGCCCGGATACCCAGGGCGGTGGCGCAGTCATTGGCGCTCACCACCCGCTGCCCGGCCAGTACCGCCACGGCCTGCGCTTCACTGCGAGTCAGGCATTGCAAGGGCAGTTGATTGAAGCGCAGGCACAGCCACAGGCTCATTCGCTGTTTTCCGGGCCGGGGGCTATATGCAGGGAGGGCAACATCCCCATTATGAGACAGATACTGTACATATATACAGTATTATATATACGATCGGCACTGTCCAGCGGGTGTAACGGACTGCATTGGTATTCGGTTCGCACCGATATGTTACGTATTGTTACAGAATGGCGAGTTGTTTATGGTTACAAAAATTGTTACAAATACAACAAAATGTAGCAAAAATAGCGTCTAAAATACTTGTTAAGGTGGGTAACAGAGAGGATAGTTGGTAACAAATTATCAACCGGTAATGTTACATAAAGTATCATATTAGGAGGTGAGTAGTGAAAGTCATGATTGCTATACCGTTATTTTGCCTGGCGCTGAATGCCGCGGCAGAATGTCCGGTCCAGCATCCGCGAGTGCAGCCGGAGATACCCGATGCTGCCGTAGCCAGCCTGCAGGAGATGCGTCGGGCGCAATTGCAGGCGGAGGAATACCTGCTGCAGGGGAAAACCTACCTGGGCTGCGGCTATATGAATCGCCGACAGTACAACCAGCTGGTGCATAAAATGGAGACATTTGCAGCTGACTTCAATGAAAAGTTGTTTGAATACCAGAGCCGTACGCAAATGATTGCGGATATCGACCGGATGCAAGCCCTGCCCGTATCGGGGCTGTCAGCCCGGTAAGCCTGGTCTTAACCGGCACCCACCCCGGCATTTTTCAGCAGGTAGGTGATCACGAACTTCAGCAGGAAGCCGACAATACCCATGACCAGCCCGATATAGAGGATAAGGGTGCCAAACCTGCCGGCGTTGCTGCGCCTTGCCAGATCCCAGACGATAAAAATCATAAACAGTATGAGTGCACCCACACCGAGGGTGACACCGTATTCTGTCAGCCATTCGTCCATAGGGTTCAGCCGCCGGCCCGGTAATCGAAAGTGGGTTGCAGCAGGGCAGACAGTTCTTCTGGCTGGGTTTCGAATTGCGGTATCCGGGCGGGCAGGGTAAGCCAGGCCTGCTTGTTTTGCGTCCAGATGTGCACCTCGGGCCTTGCGGGGCTGGTGTCGTTCAGGGTGCCAGTCTGTAGTTTGGCGAAGGTCGCTGTGCTGTCACCGATGCCATAAATAATATTGCCACAGTCGGCACAACGATAGCGCGTATTGCTTACACCTTGGTCTGAGGTGCGGCTCCAGGCGATCAGTTCACCCTCCACTTGCAGTGATTCGGTAAGTACTACCATCCCCATGCTGAATGCAGAGCCTGTGCGCTTCTGGCAGTTGTCACGATAGTGCCCCGCTATTAATAGAGTGTTATCAATTTGTTACCGATCATCTGCCTGCCTGGTCGGAGACGACCACCTCTGCATCCAGCTGAGATTCGGCGAGCAGTGAGCGGGTGATCAGGCAGGCGGCCTCAGATTTTTCCAACAGGCGCTGGGCCTTGTCGACATCAGTGTCGGCGGGAACCGTCAGTCTGGCGGTGACCTTCACTGCGGTGAAGCGGGTAACTTTGTCGACCCGATCAAGGACACCTTCTGCGGAGCACTCCAGGTTGTTCCACTCGAGTTTGGATGCCCTGGCAATTGCCCTGAAGGTCAGTACAAAGCAGTCGGCAACAGCGCCAACCAGCAGGGTTTCCGGTGACCACTGGTCGCCAGGGCCACCAAACTCGGCTGGGGGTGCGGTGACGAGTAGTGGCAGATCATCTGCTTTGAGTGCAACGTTGCCATCGATCTCGGCGCTGGCGTTGACGTGATAGTGGTGCGGTAAATCCTGCATGGAGAATACCCGGTGGTGTGAATATGTTGGCAATTATAGCGAATTTTCTGAGAGGTCGAGACTAAGTCGTACACCGAATATAAAGATATTTTTTAGGAGGTAAACGGTCTAAGAAATTTCATTTGACCGATGTGGCAGGGTGGAAAGTTAAAAAAAGTACTGTGTTTGGGCCTTTTTAATTCAATTTTCGTCTATTAATGTTCTATTAATATAGCAAAAACCCCTAAAAAAGCAGTGCGCCCGCGTTGTCATACCGGCCCGGCTAGTATCGGTAAAACCCGGTGCTATACTCGGGAAAAGTTGGGTCGAGCGGCATTGTCATGCTCTTTTCAATGGCGCCCCGGCGCGGCAGCTGGTGAGATTTCAGATGAACTCGCAGCGCGTGTGTATTGCAGTTCTCTGATAATTTTCTTGCGAAAACCAAGGGAGATAGCTGTATGAAGCGTAACTACTACATCAGTAATGACCTGGACGACCTCGAAATTGTAGAGCGTGATCTTGAAGCCGCCGGCGTTACTACACCGCAAATTCATGTTCTCAGTAAAGATGATGCCGGTGTAGAGGAACACCAGCTGCACCAGGTGGAGGCGGTTTTAAAGAAGGACGTTGTGCACGGCACTGAGCGGGGTGCGGTTATCGGTGTTATTGGCGCGGCCCTTGTCATCGGGCTTGCGTGGTTTTTCGGCCTTACCGAAACCTATACCTGGGTCCCGGCTATATTCCTCGCAGTAATCGTGCTCGGTTTTTGCACCTGGGAGGGTGGCCTGATTGGTATTCAGGAACCGCACACGGACTTCAAGCGCTTTCAAGAGGTGCTGGACAGTGGCAAACACATACTCTTTGTTGATGTTGATCGGGAGCAGGAGCCGATATTGGACAGAGTTGTTGCCGCCCACCCGAAGTTGACGGAAGCCGGAGAGGGCGCCGCGACACCTCGTATGGTCGTGCGCTTTCAGGACCGGTGGTCGCGCTTTATGAAGGTGGCGCCCTGAAGTTTGCGTCCCGGATTGTAATGGGTTGGGGCTGAACCGCTTAATTGCGCCCCGCAAAAAATTATAAGAAGAACAGGTACAGTGGGGAGATGCTATGAAGATAGTTGTCGCGTTGGTTCTGCTGGTCCTCGGGTCTCTGGTATTTCACTGGCTGAGCCCCTGGTGGTTTACACCGCTGGCATCCAACTGGGGCACAGTCGACACCACTGTTGATATCACCCTGTACATCACTGCGATTGTGTTTGTCGCGGTTAATCTTTTTATGGCGTACGCTATTTACCGGTATCGTCACAACCCCTCGCGGCGCGCTCACTACGAACCGGAAAACAAGAAGCTTGAAACCTGGCTGACTGCGATTACCGCTGTTGGGGTGGCGGCGATGCTGGCGCCAGGCCTGGTGGTTTGGGCAGACTTTATCAACGTGCCGGACGATGCAGATGAGATTGAAGCGGTCGGAGAGCAGTGGCAGTGGACCTACCGGTTCCCCGGTGTCGACGGTGTGTTGGGCAAGGTCGATTCCCGCGATGTGAGCCAGGATAATCCCTTTGGGATGAGTGCTACCGATCCGGCCGGAGAGGATGACATCCTCGTCCGCAACAGCGAACTGCACCTGCCAGTGAATCGGCCCGTTAAGGTCAACTTACGCTCCAAGGATGTGTTGCACAATTTTGCTGTGCCGCAGTTTCGCGTGAAGATGGACCTGATACCCGGCATGGTCACCTATGTGTGGTTCACGCCCACCCAGACCGGGCGCTATGACATTCTGTGCATGGAGCTGTGCGGTATCGCCCATTACACCATGCGCGGTTCAGTGATAGTGGATGAGCCCGCAGAGTTCGACAGCTGGCTTGCCGAACAGTCCACGTGGGCCCAGATGCAGCGGCGCGCTCCGGGTGATGCGGCACTGGGTCAGGGCCTCTATGCGGTGTGTGCCGCCTGCCACGGCCAGCAGGGCGAGGGCATTGCCGCCATGAATGCCCCCAGTCTTGCGGTCCTGCCGAGCTGGTATGTCGAGCGTCAGCTCAAGTATTACCAGCAGGGTATTCGTGGTGCCCAGGAGGGCGACACCTATGGGCTGCAGATGGCCGGCATGTCGCGCACTCTGGTGGACGATGCGGCGATCCGAAATGTCGCCGCCTATATTGCCACCCTGCAGCCGGTGCCGGCGCAGAACACGCTAGGCGGTGATCCGCACAAGGGCGCCTCGTATTACAACAGCTGTGGTGCCTGTCACGGTGCCAATGCCATGGGCAACTTTGCCCTGCAGGCCCCCCGCCTGGCGGGCCAGGAAGACTGGTATCTGAAGCGCCAGCTGAAGAATTTTCGAACTGGTATTCGCGGTACTCACCAGGGCGACAACTATGGGCACCAGATGGTGCTGATGGCGCGCTCGTTGCAGAACGAGCAATCTGTCAACGACCTGCTGGCCTATCTCAATACCTTATAGGCGCTTGGGGAAGAGGAGCTACTATGCAACACGTCGCCATCGCTGATCGGACTGACGAGCTACATGATCCGACGAGCTTTATTACAAAATATGTCTGGAGCCAGGATCACAAGGTCATTGCAATACAGTACAGTCTCACGGCCATTTTTGTTGGACTGGTGGCGCTGGTGCTGTCAGGTCTTATGCGGCTGCAGCTGGGTTTTCCGGATACTTTTGATTTTATAGACCCGAGCGCCTACCTGCAGTTCATCACCATGCATGGCATGATCATGGTCATCTACCTGTTGACGGCACTGCTGCTGGGTGGCTTCGGCAACTATCTCATTCCGCTGATGATCGGTGCGCGGGACATGGTGTTTCCATACCTGAATATGCTGAGTTACTGGATGTACCTGTTGTCGGTCATTGTGTTGTTGAGCAGTTTTTTTGTACCCGGGGGTCCCACCGGTGCCGGGTGGACGCTGTATCCGCCCCAGGCCATCCTGCAGGGCACGCCAGGCTATGACCTGGGCATTATTCTGATGCTCGCTTCGCTGGCGATTTTTATTATCGCGTTCACCATGGGCGGCCTGAATTATGTCACCACGGTGTTACAGGCGCGCACCCGGGGTATGACGCTGATGCGTATGCCACTGACTATCTGGGGTATATTTACCGCTACCGTATTAGGTCTGTTGGCGTTCCCAGCGCTACTGGTGAGCGCCATTATGATGATGCTCGACAAGGTGGCTGGCACGAGCTTCTTTATGCCGGCGCTGGTGTCTCTGGGCGAGAACCTCGATTACAGCGGTGGCAGCCCCGTGTTGTTCCAGCACCTGTTCTGGTTCTTCGGCCACCCCGAGGTTTACATCGTGGCGCTGCCTGCTTTCGGCATGGTATCTGATGTGCTGGCCACCCACTCCCGCAAGAATATTTTTGGCTATCGCATGATGGTATGGGCTATTGTCGCCATTGGCGGCCTGAGTTTTATCGTGTGGGCCCACCACATGTATGTCAGTGGTATGGACCCGGCTTTCGGATTTTTCTTCGCCACTACCACGCTCATTATCGCCATTCCAACCGCCATCAAGGTATACAACTGGGTACTTACATTGTGGCGCGGCAATATTCACCTCACCGTTCCCATGCTATTTGCTATCGGCTTTATTTTCACTTTTACCCACGGCGGCCTTACCGGTCTTTTCCTGGGTAATGTAACAATAGATATGCCCCTGTCGGACACCTATTTTGTGGTGGCGCACTTTCACATGGTGATGGGGGTGTCACCTATCATGGTGTTGTTTGCAGCGATCTATCACTGGTATCCATTGATTACCGGGCGCATGTTTAACGAGAGGCTGGGCAAGATCCATTTCTGGTTTACTTTTCTTGGCACCTACGCCATTTACCTGCCCATGCACTACCTGGGCTTTCTCGGTGTGCCGCGCCGTTATTTCGCCATGGGCAGTACAGACTTTATTCCGGAGTCGGCCCAGTCCCTGAACGCAAGCATTACTGTGTCGGCGCTGATTGTGGGTGTGACTCAATTGATTTTTCTCTACAACGTGTTCTGGAACCTGAGGCACGGGGAGAAAGCCGGACACAACCCCTGGGAAGCTACCAGTCTCGAGTGGCAGACACCCGACGTGCCGCCGCATCACGGCAACTGGGGAGCAAAGTTGCCCACGGTATATCGTTGGGCCTATGACTACAGTGTGCCCGGCGCGCAGGAAGATTTCATTCCACAGAATCACCCGGTCAGCGACAGTGAACGAACCGCCGGAGAGGAGAGGGAAAGACAATGAGCTTCTTTAAAACTCTCGCAGAAAAACCCTGGCAACACGCACCTGCGATGGCCGCTGGGGGAGTGGATGAGCCGGCTCTGGACTTACAGGGCCCCGCCCGGGTGGCGCTGCGTTTTATTCTGGCGATCGTCGGTATTCTGTTCTTCCTGTTTATCATCACGTTTCTGTCCCGCTCCCAGTATCCGGACTTCAGGGCATTGGCGGGAGCGCCCTGGCAACCGTTTACCGACACATCCCGTTTATGGCTTAACACGGCTATATTGGCCTGTGCCAGTATCGCAATGCAGTTGGGCCTGGTTTCAGCCCGGCGTGGCCACCTCAATGCCGCGGTAGCCGCTGTCAGTGCAGCGGTGTTTTTCACCCTCGGGTTTCTGTTTGCCCAATACCTGCTCTGGCAGTATTTACAGGGGCTGGGGTTCTATCTCGATACCAATCCTGCTGAAAGCTACTTTTACGTTCTGACCGCGGTGCATGGCTTGCATCTTATGGGAGGCCTGTTGGTGTTGGCCTATGTCGTATTTCGGGTCTGGTATGACGGCGACCCCGCCAGCCTGAGTGGGCCACTGCAGCTGTGCACGACCTACTGGCATTTTCTGCTGGGTATCTGGCTGGTGCTGTTTGCCCTGCTGACCAGTCATCCGGAAACCATTAACGCCCTTGCGGCACTGTGCGGGTTCTGAGAGCCATGAGCATGAAGGACGAGCAAGACAACAGCGTCGGCTACACCCAGCCAGGCATGAGCGGGCTGGCCGCTGACTGGTCCGCTGACAAGCAGGCTTTCGATTTGCCCTGGGGCAAGTTGATGATGTGGATATTCCTGCTCAGCGACACGTTCATCTTCAGTATTTTTCTTACCGGCTACATGAATGTGCGCATGTCCAGTATGGCGTCGTGGCCCAACCCCAGTGAAGTGTTCGCGCTGGAAATCATGGGGCACCACCTGCCATTGGTTCTCATTGCTATCATGACTTTTGTGTTAATCACCTCCAGCGGTACCATGGCCATGGCGGTCAATTTCGCCTACCAGGGGGACCGCCGTAAGACGGCGATACTCATGGGCCTTACCGCATTGCTGGGTGCCAGCTTTGTGGGCATGCAGGCATTCGAATGGACCAAGCTGATCATGGAGGGAGTGCGGCCCTGGGGCAATCCTTTTGGCGCACCCCAGTTCGGCTCTGCCTTTTTTATGATCACCGGTTTTCACGGTCTGCACGTGTCGGCGGGTGTGATCTATTTGTCCATCGTGGCACGCAAAGTTGCTCGCGGTGACTACGAGAGAAAGGGCTATGACATCGTGGAAATTGCCGGCTTGTACTGGCACTTTGTGGACCTGGTGTGGGTCTTTATTTTTGCATTCTTCTATCTGTGGTGAGGTGAAGCTATGAGTGAGACCGCCACCGGCCAACAGCACCCGATTGGGCTATACCTGAAAGTCTGGCTATTGCTGTTTGTCCTGAGCACCATGTCCTATCTGGTGGACTGGTTTCAGTTGCAGGGTTATCTGCGCTGGTCCCTGATTCTCTTTTTTATGTTTCTCAAGGCGGGGTTTATTATCGCCATCTTCATGCACCTCGGTTGGGAGCGGCTGGCACTTAAATATGTGTTGTTCCTGCCGCTGTTGGCAATTGCCGTGCTTATATTACTGATGTCGATTGAAGGGGATTACACCAACCTCACCCGGCATGTTTTCTTCGCGAATTAGTGTACTTCATCCGGGGGAGTGCATTGCCGTGAGTCTCTCTGCACGCAGCCGCATGCTGCTTGGCTTTGTGTTGGCCAATATCGCGATTATTGCGGTGGCATCAGCGGTCTATATCAACAGGCCGCCATCTCCGCCCCAGATCCAGGGGGTACTGTTGAGCGAGGGGAGCTCGCTGCCCGCATTCAGGTTACTCGATCAGAATGGTGCCACATTCACCAATAGCGACCTGCTCGGCCGCTGGCACCTGGTGTCTTACGGGTTTACGACCTGCCCGGATATCTGCCCCACAACCTTGTCGCAGTTATCGGCTGCAATTACGCAGTTGGGCGATCGGGCCGATGATCTGCAGGTGTTGTTTTACACGGTTGATCACCGCCGGGATACGGTGAGCCAACTCGCAGCCTATCTGCCGTTTTTCAATGAGGAGTTTGTCGGCCTGACTCATCTGGATGACCCGGACAATACCCATCTGCCCTTTGAGCAGGGCCTTGGCATGGTTGCTCGCCTCGTTCCCGACGCAGATCCGGATTCCAGTGATTACCAGGTCGTTCATGGGCTTACCCTGTTCCTACTCAACCCCAAAGGGGAGTTGCAGGCGATTTTCGAGCCGGGTAACGCGAGTCTGGGACTGCGCTCCTACAACCCCGATAAGCTGGCTGCGGATTATCTGGCCGTTCGGCAATATCTTGCCGGGGAGAGCTAGGCTAGGCAGGAACGGCGCGGCCCTGCCGTTCGCCCGGCCAGGTGGGTAACTCCCACAACTGTGGTTGCCCGGGTACATCCTCGGCCTGGGGCAGATCCACATCGATATGCTGGTTGCCTCCACGCTGTTTGAGAATGTGTACCCTGCGATACTCTCGCATCTGCAGGCGCAGGCTGGCGGGGGCGTGGTTGTCTGCAGCTGCGGTGGGGCGGAACAGTACCGCCAGACTGTCGCCATTGGCGGCAGCCAGCTGCAGCTTGCGCAGCTCGCTGTAACGGTAGTTGTGCGTTCCCAGCCAGCTGAATACTGCGCTGCAGGTGCTGCTGCGCAGGGCCTGCTCTGTGCTCCACAGCAGGTCCTGACGATTTCTGGGGTGTACCAGTAATACCTGCTGAGTATCGATGCCCCGGGCTGCCAGCAGCGGCGCATAGGGTATGTAGGGGGGAGCGATGAATACCTGCCAGCGCCCCTGCTCACTGAGTTGCTCCATGGCGGGCAGGAACAACCCCATGGCACCCAGCCCGTTGCTGTCACTCAGCAGCTCGATGGTGCTGTCCAGTGGCCAGCAGCCCTGGTCAAGCTGGGCATTCAGGCTGCTATAGCCGGTGGCCAGGCCTGCCCCGGCGTTGCAGCTGTGGCTGTCGCTGTTGGCGGAGGGCTCGTGGTGATGGAAGCGGCGGTGGCGGCCGCGCCAGGTGTCGTTGCGGTTGATGATGTGTTCGAGCGCGTCGGTCATGGCCATGCTCCGGGGGAGAATCTCCCATTAAATAAACTGTATGTATGTACAGTAGTATTGAAAAGGCCAGAATGCAAGTGTGGATTGGAGCGGGTGAAATAGGTGGTTGTTACTGTCTGGCTGAGGATGCAGCACAAATACATTGTGAGGACCCACTAAAAAATGCACAGCCGGAATAATCTGGTCTACACTGAATAACGAATTGGCCCGAAGAGGCCAGGAAAGCGGGACGTCAGCCTAAAATTGATTATAGAAAATCAGGAGGGCCTTACTTGTGCCATCGGCGATTCAGCCCAGCAAGTTGCCCGATCTTGAAAAATCACGGCAACGGGTAACACTGTTTGATCTGTTTCATCACTACAGACCCATTCTGTCCGGTTTGCCGGGGAGCATATCCCAGTTTGACCAGACGGATATGGGTTTTGAGTGGCATTGTGAGTTTGACCTGGGTGCCGGGTGGGCAGGGGAGGGTAGTCTCCAGATCCATTTTCACCTGATAGATCTCGAGCTGTTACCCATACCTGCGGCGGTGCTTTATCTGGTTGAGGCCGGTGGCAACGGGGTAAAGCAAAACCGGTTGCCGCTACCGCTGGAAAACCTGACGGAAACCCACGATCAACTGAACGAGCATCTGGTCGAGAAGGGTGCGCACATCGAAATGTTTGAAAAGACAGGCAACTTTATCGCCGCATTGACCAATGTACGAGCGTTGTTACCGGGTGAAGTGGCCTGGGTCTGAACGCTTTCTTCAAGCGCAAAAAAGTGGCATTTTTTTGCTCAAGCGCTGACCGCGCATAGCAGAAGAATCAGGTCTTCCATGTTGTCCCAGGGTTTGCCTCCAGCGAAACCCTTGATGCTGCCATCGACCTGCAGCGCCTGCTCCAGCAGTTCAACAGCTGATTTCGGGTTGTGGCGAGCCAGTGCGGCCTGCATCAGAGGGATACGGTTTTTCCACACCCGGCGTGCATTCAGGGCCTGTATGGTCCCCTGGCCATTGCTGCATTCCAGCAGTACCTCGTGCAGGGTGCGTATCTCGCGAGTGAGCGCCCACAACACCACTGTTGGCTCGGTCCCCTCGCCGCGCAGGCCATGCAGAATATGCAGGCTTGCGGCCGCATCCCCTTTCAGGGCCGAGTCTGCCAGTTCAAATACGGTGTAGCGAGCATTGTCCGATACCGCGTCGATGACGTTGTGGGCGGTAATCTGTGAACCCGTGACCAGCAGTTTCAGCTTCTCGACTTCCTGTACTGCCGCCAGCAGGTTGCCTTCAACCCGGTCGCACAATAATTGCAGGGCATCATCATCGATGCTCATACTGGCGGCGCCCACCCGCTGGCGTAACCAGCCAGGCAGGTTGTTGCTGTCTACTGGCCATACCTGGATAACCGCGCCGGCCTTGTCCAGGGCCTTGAACCATTTGCTGTTGGTAGACTGCTTGTCAATCTTGCCGGCAATCATCAGCAGCACGTCATCGCCACCGGCAAGCTCCAGGTATTCACACAGGGCCTTGCTACCCTCGGCGCCGGGCTTGCCGCTGGGCAGCCTCAGTTCCACCAGCTTGCGCTCGGCGAACAGTGACATGCTGGTTGCGCTATGAAGGATTTCCTGCCAGTCGAAGCCCTTGTTGCTGGCGTCGATAACTTCGCGGTCTGTGCAGCCCTGCTCCCGGGCATGGCGCCTTACGAGGTCGCAGCATTCCTGTAGCAACAGGGGCTCATCGCCACTGACCAGGTAAACCGGAAGTAGCGGTTTTTGCAGTTGAGCGGAAAGTTTTTCCGGGTAGACGCGCATCAGGGCCCGGTAGTGGCGAAGAACCCGATGCGACGAATAATTTGCTGGGCCAGCTCGGTGCGCATCTCGGGTTTAAGAATGCGAACTTCCTCACCCACGCCCAACTCGTTCCGCGGGTCGTTATCCATCCGCCGGATGACCGACGCCACGGTGTCTGGCATGGCCTCTTCGCCATTTGTGCCGACAACAGAAAATGTCGATTGCATGGTGAGTTCCAGCTGCGAGACCCTGGCCTCCTTGTTGAGAGACAGGCTTGTTTTGCTGAAGCGCTCAGGCCCCAGCCGCAGCAGATAGTTGGCGTCGTCAGCCTGTGTCGTCCATGCAATACCGTTGGTAGTAAAGACGGTAATCACCGCCTGAGTGAATTCACCGTTGGGGTCATTGGTGATCAGGTACATTTTTTTCCAGATATCGGGCAGGGCTGCGCTTGTGCCGCTGGAACCACGAAGTTGGAAGCCGCAGGCGGTGAGCAGGCAGGCAATGCCCAGGACGAGAGAGAAACGGGTAAGGCGTCGCTGCATGGTCGGTATCCGAATAGACATCAATTGGCCACAATATTAACTAATTTGCCCGGCACCACAATAACCTTGCGCACGGTGACATCCTCAAGAAAGCGCTGAACATTGGGTTGCTGTAAGGCCAGGGCCTCTACCGCGGGCTTGTCGAGGTCCACGGCAACGGTCATTTGGGCCCGCACCTTACCGTTGACCTGCACCACCATATCGATGCTGTCGCGCTCCAGTGCCGACTCATCAACCACCGGCCAGGGGGCGTTCATAACATCACTTTCACCGCCCAACAACTGCCACAGCTGATGACTGATATGCGGCACGATGGGGCAAAGCATCAGCACGACAGCGCGCAGCGCTTCGTCTGTCAGGGCGTGATTTTGAGGAGTAGTGACATCGAGCTTACTTATCTCGTTACACAACTCCATGACGGCGGCGATGGCCGTGTTGAAGGTCTGGCGTCGGCCAAAATCGTCACTGACCTTGGCGATGGTCTCGTGGGTTTTGCGGCGCAGCGCTTTCTGTTCTTTATCAAGGGCGGCGGTATCCAGCTCTGATACTGGCGTTTCCAGTTGTCGGGCCACCAGTTTCCACAGACGTTTCAGGAACCGGTTGGCACCTTCAACGCCGGAGTCGGACCACTCCAGCGATTGTTCCGGGGGTGCCGCGAACATGCTGAACAGGCGCACGGTATCGGCGCCGTAACTGTCGATCAGGGATTGTGGGTCAACCGTATTGCCCTTGGATTTGGACATTTTAGTGCCGTCTTTCAGCACCATGCCCTGGGTCAACAGCCGCGTGAAAGGCTCGTCGGAGTGAACCAGCCCTTCGTCGCGCATCAGCTTGTGGAAAAAACGGGCGTACAGCAGGTGCAGGATGGCGTGCTCGATGCCCCCCACATACTGATCCACCGGTGCCCAGTAATCGGCCTCGGCATCCAGCATGGCCTGATCGTTGCGTGCACAGGCATAGCGGGCGTAATACCAGGAGGATTCCATAAAGGTGTCGAAGGTGTCAGTTTCCCGCGTGGCGGCGCCGCCACAGCTGGGGCAGGTGGTTTCGTAAAACTCCGGCATCTTCTTGATGGGTGAGCCCACGCCTTCGAAGGCCACCTCGGTGGGCAGGACGACGGGTAAGTCCTCTGCGGGAACCGGCACGGTGCCACAGCTGTCGCAGTTGATGATGGGGATGGGGGCGCCCCAGTAGCGCTGGCGGGAGATGCCCCAGTCACGCAGGCGATAATTGGTGGTGCGTTCGCCCTTGCCCAGCTCCTCTAGGCGTCCGGCAATAGTGCTGAACGCGCCGTCAAAGTCGAGATGATTGAATTCCCCGGAGTTGATTGTGACCACATCGACCTTGTCGGCGTACCAGTCTTGCCAGACGGCGGTATCGTAGATGTGCTCGCCGCTGGGTTTTGCAATCACCTGCACAATGGGCAGGCCGTATTTACAGGCGAATTCATGGTCGCGCTGGTCGTGACCAGGTACCGACATGACCGCGCCGGAGCCGTATGACATGAGCACGAAGTTGGCCACCCAGATCGGCACCTCGGCGCCGGTCAGCGGATTAACAGCGCTCATGCCTGTCGCCATGCCCATCTTTTCCATAGTGGCCAGTTCGGCTTCGGCCACCTTGCCGCGACTCTGCTCCTCGATGAACGCTGCAAGTTCAGGGTTGGATTCCGCTGCCTGCCGGGCCGCCGGGTGCTGTGGCGCAACCGCCACATAGGTGGCGCCCATCAGGGTGTCGGGGCGGGTGGTATAAACCTCCAGCGAGTCCTCGCCAGAGGTCAGCGCAGCCGCGAGCCCGAAGCGAAGATTGACCCCCTCTGAGCGGCCGATCCAGTTGCGCTGCATGGTGCGCACCTGTTCCGGCCAGTGTTCCAGCTTGTCCAGATCGCTGAGCAACTCCTCGGCATAGGCGGTGATTTTGAAAAACCACTGGTCGATATCGCGCCGCTCTACCGGGTTATCGCAGCGCCAGCAGCGGCCATCCACCACTTGTTCGTTGGCAAGTACTGTCTGGTCGGTTTCGCACCAGTTGACCTCGGCCTTTTTCTTGTAGGCCATCCCCTTGTCGAACAATCGCGTGAAAAACCACTGTTCCCAGCGATAGTATTCGGGATTGCAGGTGGCGATTTCGCGGTCCCAATCGTAGGCGAAACCCAGTCGCTGCAACTGCTCGCGCATGTAATCGATATTTTGTGCGGTCCACTTTGCCGGCGGCACATTATTCTGTATGGCGGCATTTTCTGCCGGCAGGCCGAAGGCATCCCAGCCCATGGGTTGCAACACGTTCTTGCCCAGCATGCGCTGGTAGCGGGCGATCACGTCGGCAATGGTGTAGTTGCGCACATGCCCCATGTGCAGCTTGCCGCTGGGATAGGGGAACATGGCCAGGCAGTAAAACTTCTCGCGGCTGTCGTCTTCACGCACGGCGAAGCTATTGTTTTCCCGCCAGTGTTGCTGGGTGGCCTGCTCCAGTTCCTGCGGCTTGTAGTTCTGATCCATCACGGGTTTCAGTTTTCGTCCTTAACTCTACAGTGATTACCGGGCGCAACCCCTTGTTGTGTCTGGGATTGGCGGAGGTGGCGCCGGCAAAAAGAAGCGCGGATTCTAACAGTTATTGCTGTGGCCTGCGATGGCTGCGAGCGTTAGCTATGCCCAAGTCGCCGCAAAAAAACTTGACCCAAATCGTGGCGCAGTCAGATTTTTGAGTCCAAGCTTGTTGCATGAGAAAAACCAGCGAACTTATCTGGCAGGACGCCCAGCATCAGGTCCTGTTTGAAATCCTTGACCTGCTCAGGGAGCCCACGGCTGACCGGCAGCTGCTGCAGCGGCTGGAAGAATACACGCGTAACCATTTCGCGCTGGAAGAGCAGTACATGCAGGAGCTGGGTTATCCGGGCAGGATAGAGCATATGCAGGCCCACGCCCGGTTTCGCAGGGAGATAACAGTATTGCTGGAGGGGGACGAGGAAATTGACGCCATGTTTCGGGAGATCATCTCCACCTTTCTGACAGAGTGGCTGACCCGGCACGTGTTCGGTATCGACAAGAAACTGGAGGAATTCATCCTCCAGTCCTCTGCCAAGTAATACGACAGTCGCTGTCTCCTGGACTCCTAGCCGAAAATCGGGAATCGGCGTTTCTCGGCCAGCTCGTCCATTGCAACCTGTATGCGACTCTCGATTTCGTCATATATCGAATCAACATATGCCTGGTCGTCCAGCCTCGCGGGATCGGAGTCGAGGTATATCGGCTCCAGCAGCTCGGTGCGAATCTTCGCGGGCAGTGGAATATGTTGGAGGGGCGTGAGATGCAGGGCTATTCCCAGCGGCCAGCTCAGGGTGATAGGTGCTACTTCTGAGCGCATGCGCTCTTTCAGTTTCAGCAATTTAGCCAGCCCGCGCCCTTCGGAAAGGACAAACATCGTGTCGTGGCCACCTATAGTGGCAACCGGGACAATGGGTACACCTGCGCGCATGGCCATGCGGATAAATCCCTTGCGCCCGCCCAATACGGCCTCATCGCGTTTTGTCCAGCTGCGGTAGCTATCCAACTCGCCACCGGGCCACAGCACCACATCATCGCCTTTGTCGAAGGCTGCCTGGATATTCTCGCGGGAAGGGGAGATTACACCGAGGCGACGAATGTATTTACCGAGCCCCCGGGAATTCATAAGGACATCGTGGGCCGTGGCGTGAACCTTGCGACTTTCACCAAAATGGCGCCACCAGGCCATCACCACAGTCCAGGCATCCATGGTGAGGGGGCCACCCGAATGCACGCCTATCAGTAGGCAGGGCTCTTCCGGCAACTTATCAAAGCCATCGATCTCGAGCCGGAAGTAGCGATCCATCAACTGGTTCCAGATACCCGACTGTTTTTTCATCAGTTTCGGATCTGGGCCGTAGAGGCCTTCTCGCAGAGTGTTTTTCTCTGCTGCCGCTGGCTTTGGGCTGGCTGGCGACTTTTTTGCTGCTGTGATTGGGGTAACTTCTGCCAGCATTTTCCCCGCCCCTTTCGGTGCCGGGGCCTTGTTTGCTGTTTTTGGGTTTAAGGTGCTCCTTTTTGCGTTTGCCATGTCACGTATCTCCTGGTGCTGTCCGCTGGTGGTGTATTTCAATGAGTTGATCGAGTTCGCGAGTAGAATAACGGTGACAGGTAGAAATAATTAGATAATCTACGCCAATAATTGATTATTTGCGCCAATCTGCGGGTCACGCAAATTTCCGCGCCCGCCAGCGGGAGGGTGTCACCCCAAACCAGCGCCTGAAACTGCGCGTGAATACACTGGACTCGGCATATCCGAGCAACTGCGAGATATCAGTGAGACTGAATTGCGGTTCCTGCAGATAACTGACGGCAAGCGCAGATCGCTCCCGGTCTATCTGCTGCTGAAAACTCGTCCCCTCGTGGTGTAACTTACGCTGCAGGGTACGCAGGCTGTATCCCATACATTCTGCCACCGTCTTTTCCGTGCAGTCGCTGGTGACAAGCAGGCTGTTGATTACACGCCGCAATTGCTCCAGAAAATCGCCTTCGAAGCTGCTGCGCAGATATTGCTGCAATTGATGGGGGACTGAATTGATGGACTTACTGATAGGCTGTGCCAACGTATCGCCTGGGTAAACCAGGGCGGTGATATCAGCATCGAACGCCACTGGGGATCGAAAATAGCGATTATATGGACCTGCATCGTCGGGTGCCGGGCGTTTTAAATACGTCGAACGTGGCGCCCAGCTGGCGCCGCAAAGCATGCGCATTACCGTGCATACCATGGCCAGGCCGTGGTCCCAAAACTGGTGGCTTTCGGCAGCGACCTCGTAGGGCGTATCGAGTACAAGATACGCCAGGTCGTTTTTCGCTTCCAGTTTCAGGTCAACGGCCTGCACGCTGTAATGCAGATAGCGGCCAAACAACAGCAAGCCCTGCTGTACGGTTTGGCATTGCATTGCCAGCAGGCTGAGCGCACCAAACACTGCCATATCCTGTCGTCGGGCCAACTGCAGGCCAATATCCTCTGCCTGGTATTGCCGAGCGGAAATCTGGAGTAGCTGAATTTGCCTGTCGAAGGGAATCAGCAGGGCGGGTTGTTCGAGTTGTTCAAGGCTCAGGCCGACCATCTCAAGAACTTCATCGGGGGAGCCCCCCAGATCCCGGATCAATTGCGGGAACTCTGACAACAACGAAGACCGGATTAGCGGTGTTGCGCTAGCCATTCTGCCTGGTCTGCCTCCCCCGTGACTATGCCTTCTCGCGCCAGAAGCCCAGATACATCAACACCATCAGGAGCAGGGTAATTCCACAGCCGGCGATGACGGGGGTGACTCCGAAGCTGCCAAAGGGAGTGTTGCCCAGCATTACTTCTACCTGTCCCGTCAGGGTGGTTTCCACATACTGCTCGCTGCGCGCGACGATCTGGCCACGCTGGTTGATAATCGCTGACACGCCGTTATTGGTGCCACGGATCATATATCGCCCATTTTCCAGCGCCCGCATTTGTGCCATTTGCAGATGCTGCAAGGGGCCTATTGATTTACCGAACCAGCTGTCATTGCTGATGGTGAGCAGCAGGTCGGCATTGCGGGCGCTGCGCGCTACCATTTCGGGGTAGACCACCTCGTAGCAGACGTAGGGTGCCACCCGGTAGGCGCCGGCGCGCAATGGAGGCTGATCAGCCGGGCCAGCGCTGAATGCAGACATGGGTAGGTCGAAAAAGGCGATCATGCCTCGCAACGCGCTTTCCAATGGCACATATTCACCGAAGGGTACCAGGTGCTGCTTGTGATAGACCCCCGTTCCCTGCCCCAGGGCGACCACGCTGTTGTAATAACCCTCGCCTTCTTCCACCAGGTAGGGCACGCCGGTAAACAGCGTGGTCTCTGTGGCAGCTGCGCGTTGTGCAATGGGGTCGAGGAAGCTGCGGGCGCGCTGGTAGAAATTGGGGATGGCGGCTTCTGGCCAGATCAGGATATCGGCACCGTAATGCGGTTCGCTGGCGGTGCGTAACTGGCGCAATATGGGCTGGTACCTGTCCCTATCCCACTTGTGTTCCTGGGGGACGTTGGGTTGGAATATCACGACTTTCAGCGGCTCTTCGCTGGCCCTGACCACCCACTCTATGGGCTTGAGCACAGCGCCACCTGCCCACAGGGTGACCACGATAACGGCGTAGGTGGTGCAGGCGATAGCCTGGCGGCTGCGCCAGGCCAGGAACAGGCAGACCCCGGTGAGGGCGCAGATAAATGACAGGCCGTACACCCCGACCACAGGAGCCCACCCGGCAAGCGGTGTATCGATATGGGCGTAGCCCAGGTAAAGCCAGGGAAACCCTGTGAACAGCCAACTGCGCAACCATTCGGCCAGTACCCAGGTGACGGGGAAACCCACCAGCATGCCTCCGGGCAATGCCCGTACGAAGCGCACGTAGAACCAACCAAAACTGACCTGGAACAGTACCGAGAGTCCGGCGCAAAACAGGATGATGAGAACGCCGGCCAACAGCGGCCCGGCGCCGCCGTATACATCAATGCTGACGTAAACCCAGGATACGCCACTGCCAAACATGCCCAGGCCAAACAGCCAGCTGCGCCAGATGCCTTCCCGCACGCTGCAGGTGCACAGAAGGTAAGCGTACAGGGCGCAGCTGACGATGCCTGCTGGCCACAGGTTGAACGGCGCCAGCGACAGCGTTATCAGTGCCCCGGCGAAAGGCGCAAGCAGCAACACAAACAGCGGGTGCAGGCCTTGTCCGTTTTTCATTGCGGAATATACCGGGTTAATCTTGCAGCGGGCGCATGCGCAGGCTGTGGATCTTGCGCTGGTCTGCGTTTATCACCTGAAACTCGAATTTATCGATAGTGGCCGTTTCGTTGCGGGTGGGCATATGCCCCAGAGCCTGGATGACGAGGCCGCCGATGGTGTCGAATTCATCGTCACTGAAACTCGTGCTGAAGTATTCGTTGAAATCCTCGATGGGTGTCAGTGCCTTGATAAAAAAGTCATCCTCGGTGATCTTGCGGATGAAGTGATCAGCCTCGGCGTCGGTCTCATCCTCGATTTCACCAACAATTTCCTCCAGCACGTCCTCTATAGTGACCAGACCGGCCACACCGCCATATTCATCTATTACGATGGCCATATGATTGCGGTTCTCGCGGAACTCCCTCAGTAGCACATTGAGCCGCTTGCTCTCCGGCACAACCACTGAGGGTCTCAGCAGCTCGCGTATGTTGAATTCACTGCGATCCTTGCTGAGAATTTGGGGCAGCAGATCTTTCACCAGCAGAATGCCGTCTATCTCGTCGAGCCCATCGCCTACTACCGGATAGCGTGAGTGGGCCGTACGCACGATATGTTCGAGGATATCCTCCAATGAGCAGTCGGCCTTGATAACTTCCATCTGCGTACGGGGGATCATAATGTCCCTGGCCTGCATGTCGCTGACTTCCATCGCCCCCTCCATGATGCTGCGGGCATCCGGGTCGATAATTTCGTTCTCCACCGCTATTGCCAGCACGTCCTGCAGGTCACTGCGATTGCGTGGCTCGGAGGAAAACAGTTCGGCAAACTTGTCGATCCAGGATTTATCACCCGAATCGTTGCCAGATCGGTCGTCGCTCATGCCAGGGAATTCTCCTGAGGTGGGTTGGTTTGGTAGGGGCAGGGGTAGTGCAACTCGGCGAGTATGGCGCTTTCCAGTGCTTCCATGGCTGTCGCCTCACTGTCCTCGATATGATCGTAACCCAGCAGGTGCAGCGTGCCGTGCACCGCCATATGCGCCCAGTGGGCCGCCAGCGATTTTTGCTGTTCTTGCGCCTCGGCGCGAACAACCGGTGCGCAGATGACGATATCTCCCAGCAGCGGCAAATTCAGCTCTGCCGGCAGATTGGCTGGAAAGGACAGGACATTCGTGGGGCCGGTAACACCGCGGAACGCTTTGTTATGCTTTGCCATCTCCTCGACGTCGACGAGGCGCAGGCTGATTTCGGTGTCGCCGTGGGAATTCTGGCTGGCAAGCGCCGCTGCTATCCAGCTACGTAAGTCATCTTCATCGGGTACGGGCTCGGTGCTGGCGCACTGGATGTCCACCGTCAGACTCACCGCCTGCTCCTGTCCAGGGTGGCCGCGCTGTCTTCATGTTCGTCATAGGCCTCGACAATGCGTTGTACCAGAGGGTGGCGCACCACGTCCTTGCTGCCGAAATAGGTAAAGCCGATCCCATCCACACCGTCCAGCACATTGCTGGCATGGGTGAGGCCCGAGGGGGTGCCCTTGGGTAGGTCGATCTGGGTGGCGTCGCCGGTAATGATGGCGGTAGAACCGAAGCCGATCCGGGTGAGAAACATTTTCATCTGTTCCCGGGTGGTGTTCTGCGCCTCGTCCAGAATGATGAAGGAATTGTTCAGTGTGCGCCCACGCATAAACGCCAGCGGGGCCACTTCGATTACGTGGCGCTCAATGTATTTGTTGACGGTCTCGAAGCCCAACATCTCGTAGAGTGCGTCGTATAAAGGGCGTAGATAGGGATCGATCTTCTGGCTGAGATCACCGGGCAGGAACCCCAGTTTCTCCCCGGCCTCCACCGCAGGGCGCACCAGTAGTATGCGGCGCACTCGATCTTCCAGCAACGCCTCTACTGCACAGGCCACCGCCAGGTAGGTTTTGCCGGTGCCGGCGGGCCCGATACCAAAATTGATATCGTTCTGCCCGATCACACGTACATAGGCCTGTTGATTCTTGCCACGCGGCTTGATCGGTGCGCGTTTGGTGCGGATAACGCGGATAGCCTGTACGGGCTCATCGGTGTCGGAATCGTGCTCGACGAGGTGCTCCAGCTCTGTGTGCTGCAATTGCAGGTGCAGTGATTCTGGTGTCAATTCGATACCCTGACACACTTCCGCATACAAATGATTCAGCAGGCGTTCGGCCGCTGCTATGCTGTCGGCACTACCCTCCAGCAGGAACAGGTTGCCGCGGGCGCTGATTTGCAGCCCGAAACGCCTTTCGATCTGGCGCAGATGAGCATCCAACTGGCCACACAGGATGGCGAGGTGACGCGCATCATTGGGTTCCAGGGTGAGAGTTTGCTGCGCTGACAGTGTCTGGGCGGGGTCGCTAGTCAAAATAATGTTGGGCCGCAAAGGGCAGTAGTAAAGATTGTAAGGATATACCGGAAATCACAGGCGTCAACCTGCTTGCGTACTGTTGGTCAGCACGCCGCGCAGGGAATTGGGCAGTGCATCCAGTATGTCGACCTGTACGAATTGACCGATCAGGCTGCTATCTGCGGCGGTGAAATTCACTACACGGTTATTTTCGGTGCGGCCCTGCAACTGGCCGGGGTCTTTTTTGGAGACACCGGTAACGAGTATTTTCTCGCAGTTGCCCACCATGCGGCGGCTGATTTGCTGTGCTTCCTGCAGTATCCGCCCCTGCAGAATTTTCAGGCGCTGTTTCTTCGTTTCCACGTCCGTTGCGTCCGGCAATTCCGCCGCCGGGGTGCCGGGGCGCGCGCTGTAAATAAAGCTGAAGGAACTGTCAAAGCCAATCTCCTCCACCAGTTTCATGGTGGCGGCGAAATCAGCTTCAGTTTCACCCGGAAAACCGATGATGAAATCGGAAGAGATGCTGATGCCGGGCCGCAGCTTGCGCAGCCTGCGTATCTTCGATTTGTACTCCAGCACTGTGTGGCCGCGCTTCATAGCCATCAGAATGCGGTCAGAGCCGCTTTGCACAGGCAGGTGCAGGTGGTCCACCAGTTGGGGGATGTCCGCGTACGCCTCGATGAGCGCATCGGAGAACTCAACCGGATGCGAGGTGGTGTAGCGGATTCGCTCAATCCCGGGAACCCGCGCAACCAGGTGCAACAGCTCGGCAAAGTCCACGGTTTCGCCCAGGTGATTATCGCCACGATAGGCGTTTACATTCTGCCCCAGCAAATTGACTTCTTTTACGCCGGCACCGGCGAGGTGGGCAATTTCGGCGATCACATCGTCGACTGGCCGCGATACCTCTTCACCTCGCGTGTAAGGCACTACGCAGAAGGTGCAATACTTGCTGCAGCCTTCCATAATGGATACAAAAGCGGTGGGTCCCTCGACTTTAGGCTCTGGGAGACGGTCGAACTTTTCAATCTCGGGAAAACTGATATCCACCACGATTGTGCCCCCGGGGCCGCGCTGGTCGATCATTTCCGGCAGACGGTGCAGGGTTTGAGGTCCGAAAATGAGGTCTACATGGGGTGCACGCCGACCGATTTCCTCGCCTTCCTGGCTGGCGACACAGCCGCCAACCCCAATAATAAGCCCAGGGTTTTTCTGTTTGAGTTTTTTCCAGCGACCAAGCTGGTGAAAGACCTTTTCTTGAGCTTTTTCCCTTATAGAACAGGTGTTTAGGAGGAGAACATCGGCCTCTTCCGGGTTGTCAGTCGGGATCAGATCGTGGCTGTCCAGCAGCAAATCAGCCATCCGTGAAGAGTCATACTCATTCATCTGGCAGCCGTGGGTCTTGATGTAAAGTTTTTTGCTCACAGAACTGATTCTTGAACCATACTGAAAAGGGGCAGCGGATTATACAGAGGAACTTCCCCGAAACCCACCCCGGCTGGTATTCTGCGTTGATGGTGGTAATATTGCCGCCCCCTGAAATCAGGCGGCTTACTGCAGGTGTTTTTTGACGGCCTCTACTGCAGGGCCAACGAATGAGGAAAGCATGGCAAGCCAACCCGTTTACAAGGTGATTTTCCAGAACGGCAATCAGGTGTTCGAGGTATTCGCCCGACAGATATATCAAAGCGATATGTGGGGCTTTATCGAGGTCGAAGAGTTTGTCTTCGGTGAGCGCTCCAAGATTGTAGTCGACCCCGCTGAAGAAAAGCTCAAGAACGAGTTTAATGGGGTCAAGCGCAGCTACATCCCCCTGCAGGCGATTATTCGCATCGACGAGGTCGATAAGGAGGGGAGCGGCAAGGTGTCCGAGACACCCGCCGGGGGCAATGTGTCCAGCTTTCCTTTTTCCGGCATGAGTCCGGGGCAGCGCGGCGGCGAAGAATAAGCCCGTCCCGCGCTCCGGCCCGGTCCATTCAGCTTTTCAGTTGTTTTCGCAGCGTGGCCAATAGCACGCACACCACAAAAGCGGCTACCGCGTCTTTGACGGCCCGCTCTGCAGGGAAGGTGGGTGACAGGCGGATATTGCAGTCCTGTGGGTCTTTCCCGTAGGGAAATGTAGCCCCGGCAGGGGTCAGCTTGACGCCGATATCAGCGGCCAGTTGAACCACTTCTCGCGCCAATCCCGGCAACGTATCAAATGAAATAAAATACCCGCCCCCGGGTGTGGTCCAGCTGCCGACCCGCTTGCCGCCAAGCTCTCTTTGCAATGTCTCCAGCACGCGGTCAAAGCGCAGGCGAATAATGTCCGCGTGTTTCGCCATGTGTGCAGCGATCGTATCGCCGTCCTGAAGAAACCGCACATGGCGCAGCTGGTTAACCTTATCCGGCCCGATGGTCTGGAAGCTGAGGTGTTCCCGCAGCGCGTCCAGGTTGCGGCCGCTACTGCCAAGAAACGCCACTCCCGCGCCCGGGAAGGTGACCTTGGACGTGGAGCCAAACTGGAACACGTTATCCAGGGTGCCGTGCGCGCGGCAGTAGTTGCCGATCGGTGCGAGAGCCGCTGCATCGTCGTGCAGTGCGTGCACCGCATAGGCGTTGTCCCACATAACAATGAAATGTTCGCTGGCCATAGCGGGCAGGCGCGCCAGGCGCTCGACAGTGGTATCGCTGTAGACACAACCCGTGGGGTTGGAAAAACGCGGCACACACCAGATGCCCACGATGGATTCGTCCTGCTTCACCAGGGTTTCAACCGCGTCCATATCGGGCCCGGTGTCGCGCATGGGTACGTTAATCATCTCGATGCCCAGGTGCTCGCAAATGGCGAAATGCCGGTCATAGCCAGGGACGGGGCAGATAAATTTGACCGTGTCGCTGTTGCCCCAGGCAGACTCCGGCCCACGCAGCCCCTCCGTCAGGGCAAATTCCACCACCTGATACATCAGGGCCAGGCTGGAATTGCCCGCCACCAGTGTCTCTTCTGCGGTCAGCCCCAGTACAGAGGCAAACAGGGCTTTCGCCTCGGGCAGGCCGTCAATGCCGCCGTAATTGCGGGTGTCTGTGCCATCTGCGGCCCGGTAATCGTTTTCCAGGATGCCATCCAGTGCATCTGACAACGCGAGCTGCTCCGTACTGGGCTTGCCCCGGGTAAGATCGAGAGCGAGATTGAGCTGCTTCAGCTGCTCGTATTGCATTTCAAGCGCTGCCAGTTCCCCCTCCGATTGAGAGATTGATTGCTTGTCGTCCTGCACCGATTCCGTCCTCGTCTGCGCCGGGTGTGATGGGTTTTTCCCGGCGCGAAAAGTATACAGCCAGATCAGTGGCGTATGAATGTGAATAGTCTGCACCGGCTTGAAAAATCAGCGTAGACCCCTATATAAGTATTGACCTCAGATAAGTACCAACAATCCAATGGATATTAAGGGCCCCCGTGAAATGAGTGATAGCGATACAGCGCCAGAGGCGGAAGTAGTGTCCCCGGAGCCCGGGGTACACACCCCGGCGGTGCCGGATGATGTGTTGCCGGAAACGCTCTGCCTTATGCCGATACCCAACCGCCCCTTTTTTCCCGGGCAGGTGCAGCCGGTGACTATCAATCCGGAACAGTGGAAATCCACACTGCAAGCCGTAGGTAAGGCGGGAAACGGGTTGATCGGGCTATCCTATATCGGGCAGGCAAAACCGGGTGATGCGGACCCTCGCGAATTTCCCGAGATCGGTTGTATTGTGCGCCTGCATCGCCCGCCATCAGCCCTCGCCGACCAGCCGGGTCAGTTCCTGGCCCAGGGGGTAAAGCGCTTTCGCATAGTGCGTTGGCTCAGTGATAAACCCCCTTATCTTGTACAGGTGGAGTATCCGCGCAGTCAGGGCGATAAAAACGCAGATGAAGTCAAAGCCTATGCCATGGCCCTGATCAAGGAGATCAAGGAGCTGCTACCTCTCAACCCGCTATACAGTGAGGAATTGAAGCAGTACCTGTCTAACTTCAGTCCCAACCAGCCGAGTTTGCTGGCGGATTTTTCCGCGGCGTTGACGACGGCCTCCGGCGAACAACTTCAGGAAATTCTCGACACCCTGCCGCTGGTGTCGCGCATGGAAAAAGTACTCAGGCTGTTACGTAAGGAACGTGAGGTTGCAGAGTTACAGGGCCAGATCACCAGCCAGGTAAACGAAAAGGTCTCGGCCCAGCAGCGGGAGTTTTTCCTGCGTGAACAGATGAAAGTCATCCAGAAAGAACTGGGTATTTCCAAGGATGATCGCACCACGGACGTGGAAATGTTCGAGGAGCGTATTCGCGACCTCGCGCTGCCAGCGGCGGCAGATCGCCGAATAAAGGAGGAGCTGCACAAACTCTCCGTGCTGGAAACAGGCTCCCCTGAGTACGGTGTCACCCGCAATTACCTCGACTGGGCCACCTCGGTACCCTGGGGTGTCCATACCGAAGACCAGCTGGATCTGAAACACGGACGCCAGGTGTTGAACGAGCATCACGAAGGTCTGGAGGATGTGAAGGATCGCATTCTCGAGTTTCTAGCGGTGGGTGCTTTCAAGGGCGAGATATCGGGGTCAATTCTGTTGTTGGTAGGCCCGCCTGGTGTGGGCAAAACCAGTATCGGGCGCTCGGTGGCCGATGCGCTGGGCAGGGAGTTCTACCGCTTCAGCCTGGGCGGCATGCGCGACGAGGCGGAGATCAAGGGCCACCGGCGCACCTATGTGGGAGCCATGCCAGGCAAGTTCGTACAGGCACTGAAAGAGGTGAATGTGTCCAACCCCGTTATTATGCTGGATGAAATTGACAAGATTGGCGCGTCCTTTCAGGGCGATCCGGCCTCGGCGCTACTGGAGGTGCTGGACCCCGAACAGAACAGCGAATTCCTGGATCACTACCTCGATCTGCGGGTAGACCTGTCCAAAGTGTTGTTTATCTGTACCGCCAACCAGTTGGATACCATTCCAGGCCCACTGTTGGACCGTATGGAAACCCTGCGCCTGTCCGGCTATGTGGCCGAGGAGAAACTGGCCATCGGCAGGAAGCACCTGTGGCCACGCCAACTGGAGCGCCACGGGCTCAGTGAGGATCAGCTGAAGGTCAACGATGCCGCCCTGAAGTACGTGATTGATTCCTACTGCCGCGAAGCGGGTGTGCGCACCCTGGAAAAACAACTCGCACGCATTATGCGCAAATCGATAGTGCGCATGCTGGATAGCGGTGAGGAAAAGCTCCGTATCGGGAAGAAGGACATTGACGATCTGCTGGGCAAGCCCCCCTTTCAGCCGGACAAGCCACTGCGTGGCCTGGGTGTTGCCACGGGCCTGGCCTGGACGACCATGGGCGGCGCCACGTTGGCCATAGAGTCCTCGCAGATTCACACCCTGAACCGGGGTTTCAAGATGACGGGAAAATTGGGCGAGGTGATGCGTGAATCCGCAGAAATCGCCTACAGCTATGTGTCGGCACACCTGAAAGACTACCGCTGCCACCCGGATTTCTTCGACATCAGTATGGTGCACTTGCACGTGCCAGAAGGCGCGACTCCAAAAGACGGTCCCAGCGCCGGTATCACTATTGCGACGGCGCTGGTATCACTGGCCCGCAAGGAGCGTATCAAGCGCCCACTGGCTATGACGGGCGAGCTGACGCTCACCGGGCAGGTACTGCCGGTTGGCGGGATTCGCGAGAAGGTAATCGCTGCCAGGCGCAGCAAGATCATGGAGCTTATTCTGCCCCACGCCAACCGCCGTGACTTTGAGGAACTGCCGGAATACTTGCGCGAGGGTATCAATGTTCACTTTGCCCGCACCTTCCGCGAGGTCTTCGAATGTGTGTTTCAAGACCACCAGGTGGACAAGTCGCTGCACTAGGGCTTGCCCGGTTCCCAGCTGCCGGCAACTCGCGCCGTAACAACGGCACGCCGTGGTGCGGGATAGCCCTCGATGGTTTTGTTGCTGTCTGCAGGGTCCAGGAAATCTGCCAGTGAGTGAAATCGCATCCAGTCGGTGGAGCGTTGCTCCTCGGTGGAGGTGACGGCAACGTCCACCAGCTGCAACTCGTGAAAGCCCAGTTTGCGCAGCCAGCCCAGCAGGGTGTCCGTGCTGGGCAGAAACCAGACATTGCCCATGCGCGCATAGCGGCCCTCGGGTACGAGAGTGTCACCGGGACCACCCTCAATCACTAGAGTTTCCAGTACCAGTTGGCCCCCGGGTCGCAGGCAGTCGCGCAGCTCCAGTAAGTGGTCCATGGGTGAACGCCGGTGGTACAGTACGCCCATGGAAAACACCGTATCAAAGGCCTGCAGTTTCGCTGGCATCTGCTCGATACCGGCGGGTAATACCCAGACTTCATCGCGTTGCAGGTATTTTTGCAGGGCCCAGTACTGCACGACAAACAGGGGGGTGGGATCTATGCCGATCACTTCGAAGGCGCCGGCGCCCAGCATGCGCCAGCAGTGGTAGCCACTGCCGCAGCCTACGTCCAGCACGCGACGGCCCTGCAGGCTGTCGATCGCGCTTGCCAACCGCTCCCACTTCCAGTCCGAGCGCCACTCTGTGTCTATATGTATGCCGAAGAGGTCGAAGGGCCCCTTGCGCCAGGGGTGTAATTCATTGAGGCCTGTGCGAAGTTGCTCAATGACGGTTGCGACAGGTGATGTGCTGCTGCTGGCACCCACACGCGGGCTGGACAGTTGAATTTGATCGGCTGGGATATCCGGCAGGTCGTCCAGCACTTGCAACCAGCGCGGCAGATCGCCGTAGCGCTGTGTCGACAAGCCCCGCGCGATCTGTTCGGGTAGCGTCTTTGCCCAGGCCGCCATGTCACCGTCGCGCCAGCGGTCGATGAGCCTGCTGTAGTCGATCACTTCAGGGATACGGTGTTGAAATAGACGGGCACAGAGCGTTTGATCAGATCGGGCGAAACCCGCGCCACGCGACCACCGAAGCTGAACAGGCCGGTGGCATTGGCTGGGTCTGTGGGGAGTGATGCGTCGGTATTTGTGTCGATATTGTCGCGGCAGTTGGTCACGTTAGTCACACTGGAATGGTTTACTTCCCTCCAGACTGATTGGAGGATGCGAAGCCGCCGATTCTAACATGAAAAATACCAGCGACCGCCGGTTCTAGTTGGCGCTGCGGACCAGCTGCGCGTCTTCGCTACCTCGCTCGCGCCGCGTACGAGGCTGCGGGCGGGCAAAGTGACTCTGGCTTTCGCCGGGCGGGCCCGATGAGCCGGGCTCTCGGGAAAACTTGATGCTGCCGAGAAAATCCACCAGGCTGTGCCTGCTGCTGTCTGTTCTTTTCATTGGGTGCTCTGCTAAACCGTGTAAATAACAGTTGAATTCTACGCCGCCCTATGTCGCGATGGGTGTAAAAAGTCCCCGTCTTTTCTGTGCAAAAAGTCTCGTTTGGCGGTGGAACTACTGCAGTCGGCTTTCCAGCAGTGCCAGGGTTTCGGCGAGTTCCGGTTTGTGTGCGCGCATTTCTGCCAGTGTCAGTCCTTCCAGTTCATGGGGGAATATCAGCCAGTCGTCTGTTTCGTGCAGGTAATAATCCGGTGCCTTCTGGACACGATTATTACCCGGTTTGAAGTAGGGGGTGGCAATGCGGATTTCCGGGCTTTGCGCTGCATAAATCCGCTGCAATTCAGAGCTGGCCCGTTGCAGGGACAGGCCGCTGTCGTGTACGTCGTCTATCAGTAGCAGCGCATCGCCACTGGCGAGCCGGCCGTCGAGGTAGTTCAACCCATCCACCGCTATGTGATCCTCCCGCTGGCCGATGCCGCTATATGACTGGGTGCGTATAGCAAAGTGATCGGCTTCGACGCCGAGTACATGCAACAGTTCATGTACCGCGATAGCCACCGGTGTGCCGCCGCGCCAGACGCCGATAATGTAGTTGGGCCGAAAGCCGCTTTCGAAGACCTGCGCAGCCAGCGCGTAAGCGTCGGCCAATAACTGTTGCGCGGAGAGGTATTGTTTGTTCATACGGTCGCCCTGGAGACGGTGGAGAGGCCGGGGGGCAGATTAACATAGTGAACTCACTTGGTAGCGCTTCCAGCTCGGGTATAATCACGCGTTTCGTGTAGGAGCCCCACCCCAGGATGAAACCGGCTGAATACCCCACCGAGCCCGCGCATATGTGGGAACATTTTTACCAGATCTCCCGCATACCCCGGCCCTCTAAACAGGAACAGGCTGTGCGGCAGTACGTGATCGATCTCGCGCAGGCGGGTGCCCACCCCTGGCGCCAGGATAAGACAGGCAACCTGGTGGTTTCGGTGGCTGCCAGTGCCGGTATGACCGACAAAGCCCCGGTGATCATCCAGAACCACCTCGACATGGTAACCGTCAAAACCGGGGACAAAGAGCATGACTTTACCCGCGACCCCCTGACCCTGAAGGTGACAGACGGTTGGTTGCAGGCGGATCGCACTACCCTGGGCGCCGATAACGGTGTGGGTGTTGCCGCCGCCCTGGCGTTGATGACTGATGACAAGATGGCACACCCGCCATTGGAGCTGCTGTTCACGGTTGATGAAGAAACCGGGCTGGGCGGCGCGCTCAATCTTGATCCCTCGTTATTGTCAGCCGCACTCATGTTGAACCTGGACACGGAAGACTGGCACGAGTTGTACATTGGCTGTGCGGGAGCTGGCGGCTGGGAATTGCACAGGTCTTTTGCTACTGGCCAGGTGCCGGACGGCGCCGAGCAGTGGCAGCTTTCTCTCAAGGGTTTGGCGGGAGGGCATTCCGGCCTCCAGATACATCAACAACTGGGTAACGCTATCAAGTTGCTGGGCCAGTGCCTGGCAGATGTCGAAGGGCTACAATTGGCCAACTTCGAAGCGGGTATCGCGCACAATGTAATCCCCCGGGAAGGCAGGTTGACGTTTTGTTGTCCCGCCGGCGGCGGTGCGCAGCTGCAGGGTCGCCTGGAGAATTCGCGGGCACAGTGGCTGGGCTATCTGCCGGAAGCTGATAGCGCATTGGAACTGATGCTGGAACCGGCCTCATTCGAATCGGCACTGGCGGTGGATGACAGCGGCACAATGCTGGCTCTGGTCGCCGCTTTTCCCCATGGTGCCCAGGCCTATAGTCTGGTGCACCCGGCAGACCTGGTTGATCTGAGCATCAATTTTGCCCGATTGTCGTTGTCTGATGGCGAGCTGATGCTGGAATCCAGCTTCCGGTTTTTCAATGAGGCACAGAGCCTGCCATTACAACAGCAGGTTGTTGGCCTGGCCCGGGCTTTTGGCCTGGTGTTGACCGGTGCTGTGGCCTATCCCGGGTGGCAACCTGACTTTGATAGCGCCCTGCTGGAGCAGGCATCGCAGTTGCATGAACGCCTGTTTGGTATGCGTCCTGCGGTGAAGGCAATACACGCCGGGCTCGAGTGCGGGATTCTCAAAGGCAAGAAACCGGACATGGATATTCTCTCCTTCGGGCCGACGATTCGTGGGGCGCACTCACCCACGGAGCGCCTGCAGATTGATACGGTGGCACCGTTCTGGCAGTTTCTGACAGCGCTACTGGAAGAATTGTAATATGTTGCAGCGGTGTGTCTCCGACACCCGCATATTTGATAGGAGTCATTATTACCATGCTGGATAAACTCGAACGACTGCCCGCGGACACCATCCTCGGTCTTGCCGCGGCCTGTCGCGCCGACCCGAACCCCGACAAGGTTGATCTCACTGTCGGAATCTACATGGACGAACAGGGCCTGTGCCCGGTGTTCGACGCAGTCCGGCAGGCACAGCAGGCGTTGGTGGCCGAGGAAGTCTCCAAGGCCTACATGCCGCCAGCGGGTGATGACAGTTTCAACCGGGGTATGCAGCGCCTGCTACTGGGTGAAAATAGTCCGGCTCTGAGCGCAAACCGGGTGGGTAGCGTGCAGGCACCGGGCGGCTGTGGTGCCCTGCGCATCTGTGCCGAAATTATTCGTGCGGCAGCCCCCGATGCGAAAGTCTGGGTGAGTGATCCCTCCTGGCCTGTACACTTTCCGCTACTGGGGAGTTCGGGGCTGCAGTTTGAGGCCTATCGCTACTACGACCCACTGGGCCACAGCGTGGATTTTGATGCCATGGTGTCGGATCTGGGGCAGGCCGGGGCCTCGGACGTGGTGCTGTTGCACGGCTGTTGCCACAACCCCTGTGGCGCTGATCTGACGCTGGATCAGTGGGGCGTGATCGCCGAGATGGCGGAGCGCCAGGGCTTCACGCCATTTGTTGATATCGCATACCAGGGCTTGGGACAAGGGCTGGAGGAGGATGCAGCCGGTTTGCGCCTGCTGGTAGAGCGCTTACCGGAAGTGATAGTGGCCGCGTCCTGTTCCAAGAATATGGGCCTGTACCGGGAGCGTGTGGGCCACGCCCTGTTTGCCTGCCGGGATGAAGCCAACGCCCAGGCCATTGTAAGCCAGGCGCTGGTAGCCGCGCGGCGAATCTATTCGATGCCTCCGGCACACGGCGCCCTGCTGGCTGGCAGGATACTCGGCAGCGAGGCCTTGTCTGCATCCTGGCGCACTGAGTTGGCGTCAATGTGCCGACGTATTAACGGCTTGCGCACAGACCTGCGGCAGAAGCTGGAGCAGAAAAGTGGCCGGGACTTCGGTTTTATCGAGCGGGAGAATGGCATGTTTTCATTCCTCGGCCTGAGTACTGAACAAGCCTTGCGGGTGCGCGAGGAATACAGTGTGTACATGCTGGACTCATCCCGGATCAATGTTGCGGGCGTGAATGCCCGCAATATCGATTACCTGGTGGATGCGGTGGTGGCTGTATTGTGAGTTTGTGAAAACTCTGCCGCAGCGGGTTAAATGAGGGCTGCTACTCAGCGTCCTCGATTTCCGCCCAGCGTTCAAAGGCGGTTTCCATTTCCGCGTTTACCGCGGCCAGTTGCGCTATCACATCCTGCACTTCAGTGTGCTCACGCTGGTAGAAGTCCGCTGCCGCCATGGCGGCTTCGAGTGCCTTCTGGCGTTGTTCCAGCGACTCCAGCAACGCGGGCATTGCGTCCAGTTCCCGCTGATCCTTGTAAGAAAGCTTCTTCTTTTTCTCTGGCGCCTTCTGCGTCGCTGCCGCTGCCCGTGAGGATGCCGCTGCCTCTGCAGATGGCTTGCATGGCTCGCCACTGCTCTCGATAAGGCGGCCACCGCGCGCCAGCCAATCACTGTAGCCGCCGGCATGTTCGCTCACCACACCATTACCCTCTACGACCAGCAGGCTGGTGACCACGTTGTCCATGAATTCGCGGTCGTGACTTACCAGTAAAACGGTGCCGTCGAAGCTGAGCAGGATTTCCTCCAGCAATTCCAGCGTTTCGATGTCCAGGTCATTAGTGGGTTCGTCCAGCACCAGCAAGTTCGCGGGCTTGCTGAACAGACGCGCCAATACTGCGCGGTTTTGCTCGCCACCAGATAATGCTTTAACGGGGGTTCTAACCCGCTCCGGGCTAAACAGGAAGTCTCCGAGGTAGGAGATCGCATGCCGTCGCTTGCCGTTGATCTCAATGAACTCCTGACCGCCGCAAATGTTGTCGATCAGGTTTTTGTCGGGTTCAAGCTTGCCACGCAGCTGGTCCGAGTAGGCGATTTCAAGTTTGGTGCCACGTTTTACTTCCCCGCTATCAGGCTGCAGTTCGCCCAGCAGGATTTTAACCAGCGTAGATTTGCCCGCGCCATTGGCGCCGACGATGCCAATGCGGTCACCGCGCTGAATAATGGTGGAGAAATCGCGGATGATGGTGCGGTCGCCAAACGCCTGGCAGACCTTCTTCAGCTCCACTACGATTTTGCCGGACTGGCCGGCGTCTTCCACCGCAAAGCCAGCACCGCCCTGGCGCTCCCTGCGCCGGGAACGCTCATTCCGCATAGCCTCCAGTGCCCTTACCCGGCCCTCGTTGCGGGTCCGTCTGGCCTTGATGCCCTGGCGTATCCACACCTCTTCCTGGGCCAGCTTCTTATCAAACAGTTCATTGGCCCGTTCTTCTGCCTGCAGTTGCTGTTCCCGGTGAGCGAGAAAGCCCTGATAATGGCCGCGCCATACAGTGAGGTGGCCCCGATCGAGCTCGGCGATACTATTGGCGACATTCTGCAGGAAGCGTCGATCGTGAGTGATCAGGATGAGAGAGCCGCGAAAATTGCGCAGTTGCTCTTCCAGCCAGTTGATCGCCGGGATGTCGAGGTGGTTGGTGGGTTCGTCCAGCAGCAGGATATCGGGGTCGCCCACCAGCGCCTGGCCCAGGGCTACCCGACGGCGCCAGCCACCAGACAACTCACCCATGGTGGAATCAGGGGGCAGCTGCAGTTGGCTGATGATTGTTTCAATGCGCTGCTGCAGTGTCCAGCCATCCACATTTTCCAACTGCTGTTGCACACGGGCGAGTTTGTCCAGGTCTGTGTCAACGGTGTCGTGCACGAGATGATGGTATTGGGCAACCAATGCACCGGCCTCGGCGAGGCCTGCCGCGATAACATCGTATACCGTCAGTTCGTCGGCTTCGGGCAATGTCTGCTGCAGCCGCGCCAGCTTTACACCAGGGCGCAGCCAGCGTTCGCCGCTGTCTGCGTTCAGCTCACCCGCCAGTACCTTCAGTAGGGTGGTTTTGCCGGTCCCGTTGCGTCCCAGCAGACCCAGTTTGTCACCTTTGGTGATAACCAGATCGACTTCGTCGAGGAGCACCTGGGTTCCGTAGTGCAGGCTGGCATGGTCGAGTCGTAGTAGAGGCATTGGGCAGGACACTGGTAATGGGCCGCGCATTCTACGCCACGGGCCGCGTGCTGGCCACATGTGTGCGGGCAGGTTAGAGTGTTGTTAGTTTACAATAAGGGTTACTGGCGGTGTTTACAATTAGAAGCATTCCCAAGCTGGGAGCGCCGTTTATGGTGCTCCTGATGCTCGCTACAGGTGCGTTGGGGCAGCCGCCAGAGGTGCAAGTCACTCTGGAAGCTGTGGATAATGCGGTTGCCGATGTGACCGCGAACACCCCGCCGGACGATCCACAACGAGCCAGGTTGCTCGCTCTCTACAATGAAACTCGGGCAGCCCTGATCGACAGGGACGAGTATCTGGACTTGCGTGAAAATTATGCCAAGGCCAGGGCCGGTGCCGGCAATGAGGCCATCGCCATCGGCGCGGCACTGGTCGAACGACATGTTGCCCCGCCTGATCAAGCGGTATCGAAATCCCTGCCGGAGTTGGAGCAGCAGGTGCAGATCAGCAGGGCTGAGCTGGCGGCGAGCAGAAGTAATCTCGACGACATCCGAACTGCGATTAATAGCATGCCGCAGCGAGCGGCAGAGATTCGCGCGAGATTGGCAGAGCTCGGCAGTCTGATCCCCGATCTTCAATCCAGCCTGGCCTTTTTGCCTGAGGACGACAATGCTGACCGCCTGGACGAGGCCAATCGCTGGCTGGCACAGGCACGAAGCGCCAGCGCGTTGGCTGAAGAGGCCGCGCTGGACGAGGAATTGCTGAGCCAACCCATGCGGCTGCAGCTGCTGACGGCCAAACAGGATCGCGCAACGCAGGATATAAAGCAGTTGGAGCGGCATTTATCCGCCATGGAGCAGCGGGCGAATTCACTGCGCCAGGGAGAGGCCAGTCAGGCCCAGGTAGAAGCGCAAAAGGTATTGGTGGGTGCTCAGGGCAAGCATGCTCTGGTGCAGCAGCTGGCGGATGACAATGCTGAGTTGAGCGGTTCATTTGCCCAGACCGGTGAAGCGCTGGAACGTGCCAGAGAGCGTGAGCAGATTGTGTCAGAGCGCGCAGAGCTTCTGGAAACAGCACTTAAGGCTATTGAGCGCAAGGTGAACATCCTCGGTATGAACGCCGCTGTTGGCCACGTCCTGCGTGAACAGCAGGCGCAGTTGCCGCGTGAGCGGGAACAAAAAAACGAAATTGAAGAGGTTAACCAGAATGTTGCCCTGGGAAGCGTGCGCCAGCTCGAACTGGAGGATGAACGGCGCCAGCTGTTCGACACCAGTGAATACGTGGACAAGCTGATTGTTCAACTGGATAGCGAAACGCAGACGCTGGTTCGCCCGGACTTGCTTGAACTTGCGCATAATCGACGCGATCTGGTGCGTCAGGCATTGGATCTTGAGAACCTTTATATTGACGCTCTGACTAATCTCGAGATCGATTTGCAGAGCTACACGAAAGCTATTAATGACTACCGGCACTTCATCCAGGAGCGGCTGCTGTGGATTCCATCGCGTGATCCGTTTTCGCTTTTTAGAGCCGATGGTCTACCGACCCAGCTGGGTGAAATCTTTGTAGCCGCACGCTGGGCGCGGGAGGCCAGTTTGTTGCCGGGTGAACTGCTCAGGCAACCGGTCGTGGTCGTCGCGCTGGCGCTGGTGCTCCTGCTGGTCTATCGCAGCCGCAACATCAGGGCCCGGATTATCCGCAGCGGCAGGGAAGTCGGATATGTGCGAACCGACAAGTATTCCAATACGCTTGAGGCGCTCTTTTTCAGCGGTATATTGTCAGTGAAATGGCCACTGCTGATGTGGGCCATTGGGCAATTGTTTGAAATGCAGGAGACTGAGTCGGCTCTGGCCGTCGCTTTGCACACAGCGCTGGGGCGGGGGGCGCTGTATTTCTGGGGCCTGGAGTTTCTGCGCGTGGTAATGATGCCCAGGGGCCTGGTGGCCTCGCATTTTCGCTGGCCAGCCCAGCGCACAACGCAGATCTACGAGCAACTGAGGGTGTTGCTGCGGACCTTCCTGCCATCGGCAATTCTGGTGTTCTTTTCCATATCACTCTACCCACGGGAAATCGGCGGCCCCCTTGGCGCGCTCGCCGTGATTTTTGTGCTTCTTTCCATGGCGTATTTCTTCCGCTACATACCCTCCTATATGGATGACAAAGTGAGCATGTTGCTTACCGACAGGGTCTCCTCGGGAGGCTCTACACTAGGCCGCTTTATGCGCCAGGTGCTCATATGGGTGCCGGTGGTAACAACCATTGCAGTCATCTTTGGCTACATTTACACGGCGATACTCTTCAGTTTACTGCTTGCCAAGACGGCAGCGGCCTGTGCCGGGGTGTTTTTGCTGAACGAGCTGGCCATGCGCTGGCTGCGAATGACACGACGGCGTATGGTCGCCCGGGCCAGGGCAGAGAGTGCACAAACGTCCGCCGAGGAAGGAGAACTCAGCCCGGAGGATGAGGCACTGGAGAATGATCCTGAGTTACTCAGCGACGAGGGTACGAAACTGATCAGCTTGCTCACGCTGCTTGGTTTGCTTGGCGCCATTCTGGCGATATGGGCGGAGGTGGTTCCCGCTTTCGGTATCCTCGATTCAGTGCATTTGTGGCACCGGTATGGTCAGGTTGACGGCAGGGAGGTTCCGATCTCGGTCACGCTGGCCGATGTGGCACTTGCCCTGGGCATTGCTGTGTTGGGTTGGGTCGCCCTGCGCCGGATTCCCGGACTACTGGAGATCCTGCTGCGCCAGAAAATAGGTGTACGGGCAGCGTCCGCCTACGCCGTAACCCGAGTCTTCCAGTACGGGGTAACGGGTGCATTGGTGGTGGGCGTGCTGAGTTCCATGGGTGGCAGTTGGTCACAGATTCAGTGGGCGGTAGCAGCACTCAGCGTCGGTATCGGCTTCGGCTTGCAGGAAATTGTCGCCAATTTTATCAGCGGTCTTATCATCTTGTTTGAGCAGCCGATACGGGTAGGTGACGTGGTCACCGTGGGCAACACTTCCGGCAGGGTGACGAAAATTCGCATCCGGGCCACTACTATCCGGGATTTTGACCGGCGTGAACTACTGGTCCCCAACAAGGAATTTATTACCCAACAATTGCTTAACTGGTCGCTGTCAGATCAGGTTACGCGTTCCACGGTAGCAGTGGGAGTGGCCTATGGGACCGATCTGGATGAAGCTATCGCGATTGTGCGGGAAGCGGCACACCAGCACCCGGTGATCGTCAGTGACCCGGAACCCGTCGTCACCTTTGAAGAATTCGGCGATAACAGTTTGCTTATCCGGGTGCGCTTTTTCCTGGATCAACTCGACACACGCCTGGTGACCTCAAGTGAGTTGATGCTGGACATCAATCGCCGTCTCAACGCGGCGGGTATTGTTGTAGCGTTCCCGCAACGCGATGTGCATCTCGATACCAGCACACCACTGGAAATCAGGGTGATGTCAAATGCGTCGGACTCGCGGGATCAGCCCAGCGGGCAATGACCTCAAGCATGGCCTGTGCGGCCGCTGACAAGGGCTGGCGTTTGCGGGTGATGACACCCAGTTCCCTGGTGATCACAGGTCCACTGAGGGGGCGGCACTCGGCGCCCATTTCCTCCATCTGGCTAATACTCAGGGCAGGTACGACACTCACCCCCAGTCCGGCCGTGACCATGCGACCGATACTGGCCGGCTGGTGTGCCTCGAAAGCGGGCAGAAGGCTGATATTGTGCTTCAAGAGTGCAGTATCAATGAGACGCCTGATGCTGGAGGGACGCTGCAGGGCGAGGTATGGGTGCTTCTTCAACTCGCGCCATTTCAGATTTTTCCTGGAAAGCAATGCGTGTCCGGCTGGAAGTACCGCGACAAACCGATCGCGAAACCGCGGTGCGAAATTCAGGTCATCGGCCTCCCCGGGATCAAAGGTCACCCCGAGCTCAACCCGGCGGCAGTGTCACAGAGCGAGTGGTGCGCTGCAGCAATTTGCCGCCAATCTCCTGCTCGAGATTCCTGATAGCGATGCTTAATGCGGGCTGCGTCAGGTGTAACAGGGAGCAGGCCTCGGCAAAGCTGCCGGACCGGGCCACTGCCACAAAACAGTGCAGTTGCCGGATGGTTACACTCATTTAAAATACCTATTAGTTATTCAACTAAATTAATTTGATAAATATAGGTCGCTGTCGCACTCTAGGCAAACTTGAATAATTGCTGCGGTCGCACCGGTATGCGCTACGCTAGAGTGTGAACGTGCCACCGCGTGCGGGTCGTTACAGGAGAGAATAATGTCCGGATTTGACAAGGTAGTGGGGAGCTATAAAGAAGCCATGGCTGGCCTGGAAGATAATATGACGGTCGTCGCCGGTGGTTTCGGGCTGTGCGGGATACCGGAGAATCTGATCAAGGAGATCCGGCGCAAGGGTACCCGTGGCCTGACTATGGTTTCCAACAACTGTGGCACCGACGATTTCGGCCTGGGCATTCTGCTCAAGGACAAGCAGGTTCGCAAAATGGTCGCTTCCTACGTGGGCGAAAATGCCCTGTTTGAAGCCCAGATGATGAGCGGTGAGCTGGAGGTCGAGCTCACGCCGCAAGGCACTCTCGCCGAAAAAATGCGGGCGGGCGGCGCGGGTATACCAGCTTTCTACACTGCAACCGGCTACGGCACGCCGGTGGGGGAGGGCAAAGAGGTAAGGGAATTTGATGGCCGGCACTATATTTTGGAGGAGGCAATCCGGGGCGACTTTTCTATCGCCAAGGCCTGGAAGGCTGACCGTTATGGCAATCTGATGTTTCGTAAGACGGCGCGCAACTTTAACCCCATGGCGGTTACCGCGGGCCGAGTTGCGGTGGTGGAAGTTGAGGAGATAGTAGAGGTGGGTACCTTCGATCCGGATGAGATACATCTGCCTGGTATCTACGTGCACAGGCTCATCCAGGGGACTTTTGAGAAAACCATCGAACAGCGCACCGTGCGCAGCGCATAAGGAGAGCAGGCAATGGCTTTGACTCGAGAACAACTGGCGCAACGTGTCGCGCAGGAATTTCAGGACGGATTTTATATTAACCTCGGCATCGGCATTCCGACGCTGGCAGCGAACTATATACCCGATGGGGTGGAGGTCATGTTGCAGTCGGAGAACGGGCTGCTGGGTATGGGCCCTTTCCCGCGGGAGGACGAGGTAGACCCGGACCTGATTAATGCCGGTAAGCAAACCGTCACCATGGCCAGGGGCGCTTCCCTGTTTTCCTCCTCAGACTCTTTCGCCATGATCCGTGGCGGCCATGTAGACCTCACGGTGTTGGGTGCGTTTGAGGTGGATTGCCAGGGAAATATCGCTTCCTACATGATTCCCGGAAAACTGATAAAAGGCATGGGTGGCGCCATGGATCTGGTGGCCGGTGCCGACAATATCATTGTCACCATGACCCACGCATCCAAACATGGCGAATCCAAGCTGTTGAGCGAGTGCACCCTGCCACTGACGGGCAAGGGTTGTATCAAGCGAGTGCTGACCGATCTGGCACTGCTGGATATCGAAGATGGCAGATTTATGCTGCGGGAACGCGCTCCGGGTGTGAGCGTGGAGGAGATCAAGAGACTGACGGCAGGTGAACTGGTGGTGCCGGATGACGTCCCTGAAATGGTGTTTGACTAGCATTTGAGTGGGGTGTACCCACAGCCAGTCACCTCTTGAGCTGACCCGTCCTGGGTGGTGGGCTCGTTCGCTCACGCCTGCCCCGCAGCGCGATATGGTGTATTATTTCGCGCCCGGGATTTGGGTTTATACGCATGAGCTTTATTGAAAAAAATTATCACGACCGTCAGGTAGCGAGTTGGCTGTTGCTGTGTGCAGTCGTTATTCTCGGTATGATTCTGCTCGGGGGCGTTACTCGCCTGACCAACTCCGGTCTGTCCATGGTTGAATGGAAGCCCCTGGTGGGGGTAGTCCCGCCACTGTCGGAGCAGGCGTGGCAGGAAACGTTCGACAAGTACCGGCAGTTTCCGGAGTACCAGAAAGTTAATCGTGGTATGAGTCTCGATGATTTCAAGTCGATCTTCATGTACGAGTATCTGCACCGCGTGCTGGGCCGGCTTATCGGTGTATTGTTCCTGTTGCCGCTGCTGTATTTTGCGTGGCGGGGGCGGATTCAGCAGAGCCTGATGCCGAAGTTGCTGGTACTGTTCTTTCTGGGTGGCTGCCAGGGCCTACTGGGCTGGTATATGGTTAAGAGCGGGCTGGTGGATAACCCCCGGGTCAGTCAGTACCGCTTGACCGCACACCTGGGGCTTGCCGTCGCAATTTATGCCTACATGATCTGGCTCGCCCTTGATCTGCTGTTTCGTGCGGACCCTTCCCGCAGCACACCGGTCGCGCGACCGCATGCAGGTTTCTCTCGCGTCCTGGTGGGCCTGGTCTATTTCATGATTCTTTCAGGTGGTCTGGTGGCGGGCACCCGTGCCGGGTTTGCCTACAGTACCTGGCCACTGATGGGAGACTCATTCATTCCCAGGGGCCTGTATGCGGGTACTCCGGCCTGGCTGGATATATTCGAGGATATAACCACGGTCCAATTCAACCACCGTATATTTGCCTATCTGTTGACAGTGCTTATCGGTATTTTCGCGATGCTGGTGTATAGAAGCGGTGTTGGTGGACGTGGCAAGATGGCGGTGACACTTTTGCTGGTGGTGCTTGCGGGGCAGTTGGTAATGGGGATCAGCACCCTGTTGTTGCATGTCCCCGTAGCGCTGGCGGCCGCTCACCAGGGTGGGGCGATGTTATTGCTTACCGCCACGCTGTATACCAGTCATATACTGGCCAAGCAGTAGCGAGCGGTCGCTACCAGAAACTCGGTCTCTTATCGCCGGCGCGACGACCAGCGCAAACCCGACGGTCAGGCTTGTCCATATCGAAGCGCATATCCACCCGCCGGTCTACGTGTCCACGGCGGTGCAGGCGCCTGCGTTCAGCGCCCCTATAAGTCAGAGGTGAAAGATCTTTGGCCTCGAAAACGGCAGATCTCTCCTGCGGGTTCTTGATGATTGTTTTCATAGTTGTAGGCACGCCCCTTATTTCGGCGGCTGGGTAGCTTCCCAAGTGGCCAAATAGTGTGTCCTAAATTGCGTTGGATCGCCTTATTTTCGCGCGTCAAAGTGCTGTTTTGAGGCCGACTTGTGAAGAGGCTCACAAAAAATGAAAGCGATTATCGGGGGCTACTCCAGTGAGTAGGCGCAAATACGGCTGATGTGGCTGTAGGGCAGGGTAGACTGTTCGTGCCAGGTATTGAAGGCTTGCTGCGCGAGTGTGAGCTCTCTTTTGCTGACAGGGTTGGAGCTGATATCCAGCCCTGCCCGTTGCAGGCAGCGCCCCACGTCAGCGGTTATTACGAAGGTGTCCTTGCCCATATTACGCAACACCCGCTGGCCCGTCATGCCGCCCAGGCGCGAGCCAAACTTCTTCAGATAGGCGAACAGTCCAATCAAGTCCGTCAGGGGCCATTGCCCGATAAATTTGCCGAAGCCGCCGTGTTCTCTGGCGACATCGAGAAGAAAACGCGCGTTATGTTGTATGCTCAGGACTTTCTGGCGATTGCGGATAATGCGGGGGTTCTGGCAGATACGATCGATCTGGTCAGGGCTTAACATCACAATTGTTTCCGGTGGAAATCCGAAGAACACGTCCTCGAAATCGTCCCATTTGTTATTCACAACTCGCCATACGAAGCCGGCCTGGAATATGCAGCGCGTCATTTCGGCGAGGTAGCGATCGTCGCCAGTATTGCCCAGGGCCCTGGCGCCGCGCACTTTGGGCAGCAGCCGTTTCAGTGCCGTATCACCGCCTTTACGTGCGCTGGCCCGCTGGTATATTTGCTCAAACTTTTCCATCAGTTGTTATGGCTACCATCACACAGTGGTGCGGTGCTGCTGGCCTTGCAGCCGCAGAAAAAGACCTTGCCCGCTTCGCCTGCGTCGTAGCGCAGCGGTGAGAAACCCGTGTCCTTGTGGGAGCCATCACAGAAGGGCTGCACCTGACTGAGGCCGCAGGCGCACCAGAAATAGGCCTTTCCGGCTTCGACTTCGACAGCTATTGGGGTATCGGATGCTCGTTTTGCCTTGTCCATAGTGGTGTCTTCGCTCGCGTGTATTTGTCAGGGTGTGTACCAGTGTAGCTCAGGGTTCGCTGTGCGCTGTGCCCACCCGGTAGGCCAGCAACATATTGCCGGGTAGTTGCCCGAACATGGAGTAGCCAGACTGCACGTAAAGCCAGTCACCTGCAATCACCTGCCCGCTGACATCGATGGCACCGCCGTGGCCGCTGATACCATTGTCAGCATCAAAGGCACGGGCAGTAGAATCCTGCCAGAGTAGATTGCCGGTGGCGATATCAAAGGCGCGAACCCTGCCGTCCAGGCCGGCGCTGATGACCAGTTCCGGGGTCGCCAGCAGGGCAGCTGACAGGCCGTAGTAGAAAGAACAGCGGTACTGGTCTGCCAGCTCAACTTTTTTTCCGGCGCGCATATTCTGCAGACCTATCATTGGCTTGTCCTCCTCCGCAATCTCGCAGCCGCGAGTGACCCCCTGAAACCAGAGTATCTCGCCGCTTGCCAGGTCCAGTGCGTGCAGGCCGGGCATCGGAACGTATTCCGGGCGCACTCTTTCGGGATCTGCTGCGGCTACCATCAGGCGCTGGCCGGACAACGCCATGCCCCAGTGCACGCCGCCATTCGTGGTCGTCTGGGCTAGATTGGGCCCGATCGCGGCATTGCTGACCTGGCGTTGCCAGACCAGTTCCCCGTCTGGGCTGTCGGGTTCTGGCGACAGCGCATATACGTCACCGGATTTCTGGCCCGCCAGCAGCAGTTCCGAGCCATCCGGCAGTGCTGCCATGATTACCGAGGCACCGAAGTCGAAGTCTCCGCCGGCATTGGGCGGACAGTTAGCGCCGCCATTGAGGCAGGCGGCATTCCAGGCATCGTCTGCCAGGGCCTGAAAACGCCAGGCGAGCTCGCCGCTATCCATGTCCAGCGCGACGATAGCGTCAGACGTGCCGGTAGTGGGGTGTGACAGGTTCTCACCGGTGCCTATATAGATACGGTTGCGTTTCGCGTCGACGGTGGGCGTGCTCCACACACTAACTCCGGAGGGGCCGTAGAGATCGGCGCCATCTGCGTTTTGCCCCTGCAGCGTGGCGTCTTCAGTGCCGTGCCATTCCCACACTTTTTCGCCGTTGCTGGCATCCAGTGCAATCACACCGCCGTGAGATTTGCAGCAGATATAGCTGGGGCTGCCTGACACTGCCACCTCATACGAGGATATTGGCACGAACAGGCGGTTGTTGTAGTAGCTGATGGAGCCGGTGATGACCGAGGTGTCATAGATGCGGGCAGCCTCCTGCCAGACGGTCTCCAGGGTCTCCGGGTCCAGTGCATAAATTGACGCCATGGAATCGGCAAATACCAGCAGTTTTCTGCCATTTTCCAGCGTGGCGACGGTAATGGCTGAGCGAATGCCGCTGAGAACTTCCCTGTGGCCGCGGATGCATCCGCTAAAGCGGTCGATGGCGTACAGCTTACCAGTCTTGTCGCCGAAGTAGAGCGTGTCACCTATGATGGCGGGTTGTGAACGCATGTCTGTGACTTTGGGGAAGGCGAGGCTCCAGGCCAGTTCCAGTTGGCTGGCATTGCCGCGGTTGATACCCGTAAGTTCGGCCGGGACAAATCGCCGGTTGTGGTTGCCCAGGCCCCAGTTGGCGACATATTCGGTGACATCCTCGCCTGCCTGCTCGCTGCACTGGTGTACGGCAATCCACTCATCAGCCGGCGCAGAGCCCGCGAGATAGATCGCGATCAGTCCGCGTTCCTGCTTGCTGAGGTGTGCTGCCATGGGCTGCATCTTGCCAAATTCCAGGGCCACCATCACCGTTTCCTTGGAGAAGCCGGACAGGGCCTCCCGGCTGGGGGCGTGCATCGCCGGGTTGTCATGGCAGCTGGCGCAGTGCTTGTCGAACAGCTTTTCGCCCAGGTAGGCCAGTGGGAGTTTGTCCGCGTGACGAATGGCAAAAGACTCCAGGGTTTTTGCTGGAGCGTCACTGAGTAACAGGAACCCGCCGGCGACCAGCACTATCGTGACCAGGAGCAGGACAAATACGGTCAGTGCTTTTTTCACGATCAGTTCCCTTTAGTCAGGTAGTGCGAAGGCATACAGATAGTCGCCCATATCGCGGCCGAACATATGATGACCACCGGCGTTTATCACTACGTATTGCCGGCCCTTGTACTCGTAGGTCATTGGTGTGGCCGCGGCGTCTACCGGCAGAGTGTATTGCCATAGGGTATCGCCGTTACTTGCGTCAAAGGCGCGAATCTGTCGGTCCATGGTGGCGCCGATAAAGAACAGGCCGCCAGCGGTAGCAATACCGCCACCGAGGTTGGGGGTGCCCCACTCAATGTGGAAGGGTGCAGTTACCGGACCCATTTCATGTACCGATCCCAGTGCGGTTTCCCAGGCGATGGTACCTTTGAACAGGTCGACCGCCACCAGCTTGCCCCAGGGCGGCGGGTTGCAGGGTATGCCCAGGGGTGATTGCAGACTGCCAATCTCGATGTCGTAGGGTGTGCCTTTCATCGTCACCCGCATTCGGTGTCCCGCGGCCGGGTGATCCTGGCGTTCGCCATCGGCAACGGTATGCTGCGCGGCGGGAATCAGTTGCCCGGTGAAGGCCACGTTGCTGACGTTGACCAGCAGCAGCCCGGAATCGCCCACTAGCGCGCCGCCACCCCAGTTGGCGCCGCCGAGACTGCCGGGAAACATCAGCGTCAGGCGTTCACTGTTAGGTGTGAACAGGCCCAGGTTTTCCAGCTCGGCCAGCTGCCGGGCGCAGTCGCCCCTGTCCCAGGGTGTCAGGCCCCAGGCATCTGCTGGCATCAGAAACGGATCCAGCAGCTGGGGCGGGGCAATGGGCTTTGGCTGCGAGGCGGCACTGTGCTCGCCGGGAATCTGTGACGGCGGTACCGGCTGTTCGGTGATTTCCCACAAGGGCGCGCCGGTCAGGCGGTTGAACACGAATACCAGGCCCTGCTTGGTCAGCTGTGTGAGGGCCGGAATGCTCGCCCCGTCTTTGCGCCACTCGAACAGGATTGGCTGCGCCGGGGTGTCGTAGTCCCACAGGTCGTGGTGCACGTGCTGAAAATGCCAGCGGACGTCGCCGGTGCGCAGGTCCAGCGCCACCACACTGTTCGCGTAAAGGTTGTCGCCAGGTCGGTCTACACCGTAGTAGTCCGGGGATGCGGCGCTGGTAGGCAGATACAACAAGCCGTTTTCAATGTCGACGGACATCGGTGCCCATACATTGGCACTGCCGCTGTTGGGGCGACCGAGGAGGGGATCAAACTGCCACAGTAACCTGCCGCTGAAGCTATCGAATGCCATGACGGTGCCGCGTGGGGTGGTGGCGCGGGCGAAATCAATCACCGTTGAGCCGGTGACGACTATCCCTTCTGCCACCATCGGGGCTGAGGAGTTGCTGACCTCACCCGGTACAAACCCCTCCTTGCCATAGAGCAGCACCCTGCCGCTTTCACCGAATTCCGCGCAGGGTTTTCCGGTGATGGCATCGATGGCCCACAAGCTGCGATCATGGGTGCTCAAGTACAGGCGGTGGCGGCAGGTATCATCTGCGCCGGCACGAAGTTCCTCGGCATAGCTGACACCGCGACAGCGGAAAGGTCTGTCACCGCCGCGATTAATTTTCGGATCGAAACTCCAGCGCCTGCTGCCATTGGCAGGGTCCAGCGCGATGACCCGATTGAAGGGTGTGCAGTACACCAGGGATTGACCGCCAGCTTCCGGCAAGAGAATGGGGGTACTTTGCGTGGAGGTGTTTTCCATCTCTTCGCCATAGCGCTCCATGTCGCCACTTTGAAAGATCCAGGCGACCTCCAGGTCGCCGACGTTGCTGCGGTTGATCTGGCCCGCCTCGGAGTAGTGGCGTCCTCCCTGGTCGCCGCCGTAGTACATCCAGCCAGGCGCCGCCGCAGCGGTAAACGTGCAGCAGGACAGTATCAGCAAGCTGATCAGCGAGGGCAGGGGGCGTGGCACCGGTGGCCGCACGGGACTACTCGGAAACCGGTGTAATGCGCAGAAGCGTGGGTACACCTCCCTCCGACTGCCAGGTGGGAAAATGTGAGTTGGTGGTATAGATGGCCCCATCTTCCTCGGAAATCTCGATATCCCGGGTGAAAAAGCGTTGGCGCGGCATGGGGTAGACTTTCCAGCTTTCACTGGCGATATCGAAGCCGAGGATGGTATCTGACTGGTTGCCATTGACCCAGACGACGCCGCGGTCGCGGTCAACGTTGAGGGCGTAGGGTACTTCGTTGATCACAGGAAGTTCATAGCTTGTGAACTTGGCTGTGCCCGGTGCATATTTCACCAGCAGTGAATCCTGGAAGGCGACAATCCAGAGGTTGCCGTCGGCATCTATGCGCAGGCGCCTGGGCCCGTTGAACGGAAAATCAATCATTGTAACCTCGCCAGTGTCGGGGTCGATTCTGGCGAGGTCGTTGGCGTAGAGCCTGGCCACCCACACCGCGCCGTCCGGCGCGATATCGATACCGTAGGGCATAGGCAGCCCGGTGGACTCACGATCGGGGGAGGGCTGTGGACGACTCTCCGGGTTAATACTGAACATGATTGGCAGCGATTTGAGTATCAGCCACTCCTTGAAACCACGTGCCGGCAGGTCGTACAGGGTAAATTCCCCATTTTTGCGATCAAACATCGCCACCTGGGATGACAGCGCCAGCGTGAACCACACACGGTCCTTATCATCAACGCGAATGGTGTGCGGGTAATAACCCTCCGGCATTTCGTGACTGATAAATTGCTTGGTCTCGATGTCGAATTCAAGCAGGGCTTGCTGCATGGAAGGCGTAATAAATATGTTGCCATCCTTTTTCGAGTAGGCAAAGGAGTGCACACCCATGTAGTTGTACATCTTGGGAAACACCTTGAAGCGATTGCCCATGATGCCACCGAGGCCCATGTCTTCGTCGTGGGGCACTTTGTAGACAGTGTATTCGCCGCTGCCCGGGTCCAGCTCGTAAATGCGGTCAAACAGATTGTCACCAATATAAACATAGCCGTTGGGGTGCAATAGGAAATCGTGCATCTGTGAGTAGCCGTCGCCGATGGGCCACTCGGTCATCTCTATAGCGGAAAGGTGCGCCTCCCAGCGGTGGGGTTCGGGCACTTGTTCGGGGTGCTCACGCAGATCGCGGTACTCTTCCTGTAGCAGTTTGGCGACCCGTACATGGTCATCGTTTGGCAGGCGTGCGCCGTAGGTATTCATACGTTCGATAACATTGACCCACTGTTCCTGGGTACGTTCATTGCGCATGAACGGGGAGGCCTGCTGGTGGCAGAAGGCGCAATTGAGCAGGAATGTTTTCTTCAATTCCTCGTCGCCGCCAAAGCTGAGCTGCGACAGCCAGACATTGGAGGGGTAGCTGGCAATGTACTGCTCCTCTGTCATGGGCTGCAGTATCACTTCGTCTTGCAGCACATCCAGGTAACTGTCGACATGGGCCTGGGCACGAATCCGGTAGCGCACGGGCACAGTGGCGGTATCAAATTCGACCTCGCCAGCGCTATCGGTAAAACGGGTGAGAACTGTTGCGCTGATATTGGTCACGCCGTGCGGGGCGTAACCGTCGTCGCTGAGGTCCGCTGCCGGTTGGCTGACCGGGGTTTGCGTAACCATGGCCCTGGCCAGGGGTTCGCCCTTGCTATTCTTTACTGTCAGGGTATCGGCCAGGGCAAGTGGCGCGACGAGTAACAGGCAGGCCATTAATTTGGAAAGTTGCATATTGTTGCTCCCTAGAAAAGGTATCGCACCATCATTTGAATCTTCTCCTCAATACTGGCCTTAGCTGCCGTGTCGGCTTGCGTCGTCACTGGAGTGGAGGAGGAAGCGGGTTGCAATATTGCCGACGCCGTGTCCGCAGGGGCTTGGGGGCTGTGCCGGGAAAATTCCTCGCTTGCCACCTGTGTCGAACCGGCAGTGCCCGGTGGGGCGCGCCGGAAATCCGCTGGTGTCGGCTAGAACGTCCAGTTCGCGTTCACCATCACTTGTAGCGCATTATTGTCTTTGTATTTGCCACCGAAGTTGTCTGCTTCAATGCGCGCTTTACCCAGATCGGCGTAGTTGAGATGGCCGCCTATGGACAATGTCTCCTTCACATCATAACGCGCGCCAAAAGCGACACGAACCTGGCGGTCCACGGGGAGTTGTGCATTGCGGTTGTTTGCGTTAACGGGGTTGGTGTCGTACGACACGCCGGTGGTCAAGGTCCAGTATTTGTCCAGCCGGTACTGGGTTCCCCAGGCATAGTGGTAAGTGTCATGCCATTTAGTGGGAATGCCGGCACTGCCGCGCTCAGTGGATAGCAGAACGTTGTCCAACCGGCTCCAGTCATCCCAGCCGATGGTAAAGTCGACCGACCATTTTTCATCCATGTCGTGATGCATTGCGACCCTGACATACTGGGCCATACTGAGTTCTGTATCCGAGGCTATCTGTGCACCTTCCTCGGCCAGGGGTGGGCCGTGCGGATATTTTAGTTTGAGATCGCCGTCGAATTTAGGCTGTAATTCGCTTTGGTAATTAATTCCGAAGCGGGTCCGGTTGGTCAGTTCATACATGGCGCCAAGCGTGAAACCAAAGCCGCTATCATCACCATTGACGGATGCCCTGCCATCAGGGAGATTTATAGAGCGACGCGGTACCTCAAGCTTTAAATCCAGGTCGGCATACCAGTACTGTAATGAGGCCCCGATTGAAAGCTTGTCTGTCAATCTGTAAGCCACGGTGGGAGCAAGTGTCGCGATTACCAGGTCAACGTCGGTGGCCTGGTATCGTCCTGACCATTGGGTGCCGTAGTCCAGCCCCGCCCCGGCCGCGCCGATAAAATAGACGCCCCCTGCCCATTTATCGGAGCCGAAATCGTGGATGTACGACACGCTGCCGGTGGGGGTGTTCACTCCCGCGTCCTTGCCATTGTCAAAGCCATTTCGCGGGTTGCTGTACTGTGTGTCAAATTTGGTCGAGGGAAGAAAAGCGCCTGCTGCGGTGAAGAGCTGATTGCCCTCTATGCGGGTCGCGCTGGCCGGGTTGTGTGCTATCGCAGCAGCATCGTCAGTACCTGCTGCTGCGCCTGCACTGGCTCTACCGCCGGCAAAATCACCGTAATCGTTAACCCACAGGCCGCCAGCCACAGAATTTCCAGCGCTGAACAGCGCTGCAGCCACTGCGCAGCCGACAATCGATTTCTTCATGCTTGCTCCCCCGGGGCAAAAATCTTCTCTCGAAAACAAGCGAGAGTTTTTTGTGCAAGCAAGTTTAAAGTAGCTACGCCCCACTTGGACAGGGTTTTCCCCCGTTTATTTGCAGTTGGTGTTTAGCATGAGCTGTTTGAACACCACCGCATTGTGGTCGCTGCCGTCGCGTTCGGGTTCTCCTGCCAACTCGATGTCAGGGAAGCGCTTAAACAGTTCCGAGATCGTAAGATACAACTGGCGCTTTGCCAGTGAGGCGCCGATGCAGAAGCGGGGGCCGTAGCCGAACAGTACGTCGGGCTTGAACTCGCGCTCGACATCAAATACTTCCGGGTGGTCGTAGTACTCGGGATCGTGGTCCTTGAGGTGTGGCATCATCAGCACCATCTGACCCTTGCGCACCTGCTCCCCCAGAATTTCCATATCGCGTGGGGCATAGCGGGCAAAGCCCATTTTTGAGGCAGTACCCCAGCGGCTGATTTCACTGAAGGCATTGGTGAAAGCGTCGGGGGAAGCCAGTGCTTTTGGTATCTGGTTTTTGTGTTTGAGCAGTGCGTAGACCGACCATTGCTGTGCCACCAGCGTGGTGTCGGCGCCGGCCCCGATCAACGCCAGGATCAGCGTGATGATATCGCCTTCTTCAAAGCCGGAATTTTCCTGCTCTATTTTCAATAAGGTGCTGAGGAAATCGTCCTGTATCGGTGAGTTGCGTCGCTCGGCGATGATCACCTTCAGGATATCGATGGCGCGGTTACTGTCCTCGCGCGCTTTTTCGCGGCGTTCGTCTGAAATGGTCGGGTTCCAGGTTTCGGTGAAGGTCTCGGTCACCTGTTTGATATCTGGCCAGTATTTTTCCGGTATGCCCACCATGCGTGTGATGGAAATAAAAGGGATGTGGGCCGCGATTTTTTCTATGTAGTCGAAGCTGTCGGGAGTGCCCAGCTCGTCGAACAGCTTCTTTATGTCGGGTTCAATCTTGCGTTGTATCTGGTCCACTACATTGCGGGAAAAGGCCGGCGCCGTTACGCGCCGCACCAGACGGTGATGATCGTGGTCCGCCAGCAAGCTGTGGCCTATCAGGGCCCGCTCAAAGTTGCTCCACTGGTCCTCGGGAGGTCGCGGGGGTGCAAATTCCCAGTCGTAGAAGTCTGAGGACAGCGGTTCCTCTTTCCAGCAGGACATGATGTCGGGCATGCGTGTCATGATCCAGGCCTGCCAGGGCTCGTACCAGACCAGCCGTCCGCGCTGGGCCAGGGCCAGGCACGGGCCTATTGGATCCGCCATGTAAGTGGCGGAATTGGGGTCAAAAATGTCTTCAATGGGTGGAAGTCCAGCGACTGCGCCTGTCATATTTTATCCTCGGTACAAGCGGAGCAAGTATTGCTACAAGCATGTACGATAAGAGCAAAAATGAGCAGTCTACCAACTTCCCTAAAAGTATACAAATGTATACCTTTGGCCTGTCGCGCAAATTTTTTCCGATCAGCTTCCGGCGCGGATTGCCGGCTTTCTGGCGCCGACCAGACTGGCGACGACGACGGACATATAGAACGCTCCGCAGATGGCCTGCAGGTAGGCCAGTGCTGAGCTGGTGGGGTGAACGGGGAAAACATCACCGTAGCCCAGGGTAGTGAGGGTGACAAAGCTGAAATAGGCAGCATTGACAAAATTGTCCTCCCAGCTCTGATACTCGATCCCGTGAATGGCCGTTGGCACAAATTCCAGCACCAACAGATAAAGCATGGCCCAGACCAGCCCCAACAACAAATAAACGGCGATGCTGCCGGTAATTCGGTTGCTGTCGATCGCTCCGCGCAACAGCACCCGGCGCCCGGCAGAATAGGCCATAGATCCAAAAAAGAGCAGAAGCAGAACCAGATGCGCGGAGCTTGGCGAATAATCGGGATATATCCGGTGCGCAATGCTGGTTGCGATCAGCAGGAACAGGATCAGCAGGACAAACCGACCCCACCAGCGGCCGAAGTCCAGGCTGAGATAGGTGAACAACAAAATGGCGATAACAAGGATGCGGGTCTTCCACTGCAGTGGACCCTGGTCGAATATCGCAAACAGCGGAAGTGCCAGTAATAGCACCAACAGTGCAGTTGTCAGGTAAATAAAATTGTCTTGCTCGTTGAATTTTCCCATTGGTCCCGGTGCCTACCCTTCCGCCCTCTTACCCAGCTGGCACGGCACCGATCCCGGATCAGTCTCATAGCGTTCACTGGACGTTAGCAACTGTGCCACACGGGGGGCAAGTCCCGCGGGGACTTGTGGCCAGTCGAAGCGCCAACCCCAATTTCCCACGGTCGTCCCAGGGGTGTTCATGCGGTGCTCGCCATCCAGCGCCAGGAAATCCTGCCAGGGGATGATGGCCGTGTTAGCCGGTGATGCCATGGCCTGCTTGATCAGCATCCACGGCATCTGCTCCGGTGGATTGTCGAAGTAGCTGTACACCCTTCCACGAGTCTCCTCGTCCAGGCTCTCAAACCAGCCCAGGGTGGTATTGTTGTCATGAGTGCCAGTGTAAACGACGTCATTGGCCTGGTGACAGTGATTGAGGTAGGGGTTGTCGGGATTGCCGTCGAAGGCAAATTGCAGAATGAGCATGCCTGGCAGTTCAAACTCGCGGCGCAGCGTTTCCACTTCACTTGTTATTGAGCCGAGATTTTCAGCAACCAACTTTAGCGCGGGATATTTCTGCCGCACCGCCTGCAACAGTTCGCGCCCGGGAGCCTCTACCCAGTGGCCTTCCCTGGCGGATGCCGCACTCGCAGGAATTTCCCAGTAGGCCTGCAGGGCACGGAAATGGTCTATGCGGGTAATATCAAATTGCCTGGCAGCAGAGTCGAAACGTTGCAACCACCAGTGAAATCCGGTTTCGCGCATGGCCTTCCAGTTGTACTGCGGGTTGCCCCAGAGTTGCCCTTCAGCACAAAAATAATCCGGCGGAACACCGGTGACCGTGATCGGCTGGCCCACGTCGTCAAGGTCGAACAGTTGCTGGTGCGCCCAGACATCCGCACTCTCCAGGTGGACGTAAATAGGCATATCGCCGAATAGCATCACGCCGCGCTCATTGGCGTACTGCCGCAGTTCCTGCCATTGCCGGTCAAACACGAACTGGCGGAAACGCAGCGCACTTATCTGTTCATTCAGCTGGGTGGCGACGTCATCACATATCTTGGGATCGAGATCGCGCAGGCCCTCTGGCCACTGGGTCCAGGAGCGTTGTTGCTGGGAGTGGCGAAAAACATGAAAGCGCACATAGTCTTCCAGCCAGAAGTCGGCGTTTTGCAGAAACTCCAGATAGGCCATGGCCATGGGGCTGTCCGGTGCCGATTCCATTTGACGGAAAAAAGCACCAGCGCCTATGTCCAGCATCTGGCGTTTTGCATTGCGATCGTCCTGGCCTGCACGCGCCTGATATGCCGTTAACCAACCCTGCGCGACCAGCCATTCGAGGTCTACCAGGTCGGGGGAGCCGGCGTGTACGGAGAATGACTGGTAAGGGCAGCCGTCTTCATGGGTAGGGCCCAGTGGTAGAACCTGCCATATTTGCAGGCCGGCATCGGCTATGAGATCAACAAAACGCCGCGCATCGCCGCCAAATACACCGCAATAGCCCGGTCCCGGCAGGCTCGTTGGATGCAGTAATACCCCGCAGCGACGCTGGGTGAATGTGTGTGCCGTCACGGGCTGCTCTCGTTGTGTTGGCGCATAACACCGCCGCGGCTGGGCTGGCCACCGCCCCGGGAGATCACATCCGACAGGTAGGCTGGCGCTTCCACGTGTAACATCAGGTAGAGGTTGGACAAGTGCATGCGAAACAGCTGGTCAAACTGGTTCACTGTGGTCGAGGGGTTGTAATCCCCGAACCACCAGAACCAGTCAGAGCCCTCGCAGATAGCCAGTTGTTGTTCTGCCGCCGCAATCTCGTCTGCCGACAGCTTGCCTGCAGCCAATTGTTCGTCAAAGGTGCGCTTGGCTTCCACCAAAATCTCCCAGCCCCGGTTTTTGTCCGGGTCGCCGATCCAGGTGGAGAAGGTGCCATAGACCCAGCTGCCCGCAGTCAGGTGATTCTCGTGGGCCGGGTTGGGTGTCTTTTCTGCCTGAAACCGCTCGAAGGTGGTGAGCTCCAGGCCCGGGTGGTCGGTTACACCGCGGTACAGCTCGTCGAGGAAGTAGTAGCCGTTTTCAGGGTAGTACTCCCAGGCGTTCTCGCCATCCAGGATGATGACGATAAGACAGTCGTTGCGATCCGGGCAGACCTTCGCAATATTTTCCATATGGCCTATCAGGTTGGCCACAGCATCCTTGGCATGCCAGTCGGAATAGTTGAAGCCGATCAGGTCGGACAGACCGTCGTCACGAAAAAAGCAATCTAGCGCTACGTCGCCAAATCGGTACACCCGGTGGCTGCAGGATTTCGAAGTGGCATCGTGACTGTTGTGCAGCACTGTGCCGCCGCTGGCAACCCAGTTGAAGCCATGCCCGGCATAGAGTGCCAGCGCTTCCTGACTTACGCCGCCTTCTGACGGCCATAGTCCTGTGGGCTTCTGGCCAAATACCCGCTCAAAGGTTTCCAGGCCTTTTTGCAGGTGCCAGCTGGCTCGCTCCGGGCCACCCGGGTATCGTGTGATAACCGGCAAGTGTACATTCGGCATGGCTTCGCGGGCCGACTCCATATCCAGCATAAGGGGAATGATGGGGTGGGCGTAGGGGCTCATGCTCAGCTCTACCTGGCCTCTGCTTGCCAGTGCCTTATAGCGAGGGATGATTGACTGTATTTGTTGCAGCACGATTTCCAGCAACTCCCTGCGGTCATGCAGGCTGAAATTATTGGCCTTGTCACGCAGGCGTTGCAGTCGCTCATCACTGCGCTGTACAGATTCTGCCATCCAGCTGATGTGGTACCACACCAGCAGGTCGGCCAGGAACTGGTTGGAGGCGTAGATAAGGCTCTGGGGGTGTGACTCGTACCACTCGGCCATGGTGGCCAGGCGTTGATAGGGCTCAAAGCGGTCGATCATGCGCTCACGGTTGGCGCGCAGGCAGTCCTGCATAAGACGCAGCCTTGCCTGGGCGTTACCCGGCAGGGCAGGTTCGGCCAACTCCGCTAGCAATGGGTCTTTGATCACCCCGTGGCCCTGGAGGTAGGCCCCAATCTGGTGCACGTATGCCTCCAGTTGTTCCAGCAGAATAGGAGCAAAGTTGACAACCGCTCGCGCTGCCGGCACCGCCTCCAGATGCGCTGCCATGTCGACGTAGTCCTTGGTAGCGTGCAGGTAGGTCCAGGGAAGATGCACGCTGCCGCTGCGAAGATCACGATATTCAGGCTGGTGCATATGCCAGCACAGTACCACGCTCATGGGGCTTTTAGCGGGCATAGTGCAGCCTCTGGCCCAACATCTCCGGGGCTACCAGTACCACGCCCTCGTCGGAGACATGAAACCGCCGTGCGTCTTCTTCGGCATCAACGCCTATCTGCGTGTCGGGCGGAATAATGCAGCCCCTGTCGATGATCGCCTTATTGATGATGCAGCGCCGGCCGATATCCACGTCGGGAAAAATAATGGAATCCTCGATTGTAGAGTAGGAGTGTACATTCACATTGCTGAACAGCAGTGAATGACGCACGTAGGAACCCGAGACAATACAGCCGCCTGCGACCATGGAGTCCACGGACATGCCGCGGCGGCCCTCGTCGTCAAATACGAATTTGGCGGGAGGCACCTGGTCCTGGTAGGTCCAGATAGGCCAGTCCCGGTCGTACAGGTTCAGCTCGGGGCTGATACCAATCAACTCCATGTTCGCTTGCCAGTAGGCGTCGATGGTACCGACATCCCGCCAGTAGGCATGGTGCTCGCTACCCGCTTTGCGGAACGGGAAGGCAGTAACCCGCAGGCGCTGAATAACCTCAGGTATAATGTCCCTGCCGAAGTCGTGTTGGGAGTCTCTGTCGTCCGCGTCTCGCAACAGTTCATCTATGAGCACGTCCGTGCGAAAGATGTAAATACCCATGGAGGCCAGCGCCAGGTCGTCGTAGCCGGGCATGGGGCTGGGGTGATGTGGCTTCTCGGCAAACTCTACAATGCGGTTGTCATCGTCCACCGCCATTACGCCGAAAGCCCGGGCCTCCTCCAGTGGAACAGGTATACATCCCACGGTAATGTCGGCCTCTGCCTCCACGTGCGCGGCTAACATGGTGCCGTAGTCCATTTTGTAAACATGGTCACCGGCGAGTATCAGCACAAATTCAGGTTTGTGCATGCGGATAATATCAATATTCTGGTAAATGGCGTCCGCCGTGCCCGCATACCAGGAGGTTTCCAGGCGCTGTTGGGCCGGCAGCAGTTCTATGAACTCACCCAGTTCGCCGCGCATAAACCCCCATCCGCGCTGGATGTGCTGGATCAGACTGTGCGCCTTGTACTGGGTGAGTATGCCCACCTTGCGAATGCCGGAGTTGACGCAGTTGGACAGGGGGAAGTCAATGATTCGAAATTTGCCGCCAAAGGGTACCGCCGGCTTGGCGCGCCACATGGTCAATTGCTGCAGACGAGAACCACGCCCACCCGCAAGCACCAGGGCCAGTGTGTCCTTGGTGAGGCGACTGACGTACCTTGCGGAGTCTGAATCGTTCATTGGCTTTTCATTGATCTGTTAGCTGGAGACCCTAAAGTGTTTGCATTAACATCAGGCTACATTGTGGACAATTTGTTGAAGATTGTCCCCTCCCTGGATTGATATAAATCAGTGGATAATTGATGAGAACGGTTTCGCGCAAAAACGCTGTCAATGATGCATTTCGCCTGCTACAGGATGGCCGTCACCGCGATCCGTTTGAGGTTCTGGGTTGTCATCGGCAGGGGGCCGGCTGGCAGCTGCGAGCTCTGTTTCCCGCTGCGGTAGAAGCCGAGGCTTTATTGGGTGAGGCCAGGCTGCCTATGCAGAGACAGCCGGATACCGATCTGTTTGTGTGTACGCTGGACGCTGCTGGCGCACCACACTATCGCCTGCGCTGGCGCGCCGCGCGGGGCGAGTGGGTAGAAATTGATGACCCCTACCGCTTCAGCCCCACTATTGGCGACCTCGATCTGCACCTGTTCAGCGAGGGCAGGCACCAGCATATCTACCGGGTACTGGGTGCCCATTGTTGTGAGCATGAAGGTGTTGCCGGGGTGCGCTTTGCCACCTGGGCGCCCAACGCACAGCGGGTCAGTGTGGTCGGGGACTTTAATTTCTGGCACGGTCTGCGCCACCCCATGCGGATGCGGGGTCTTAGCGGTGTATGGGAGTTATTTATCCCCGGCCTGGTCGACGGTGAGAAGTACAAATTCGAACTGTGTGATGCGCGGGGCAAATTGCAGTTAAAAGCTGACCCTTACGGCAATCGTTTCGAATTGCGACCTGATACGGCGGCCATTGTCTGCGCACCAACGCAGTTCGAGTGGACAGATCAACAATGGTTGGCGCGCCGGGCCGGCTGGGATTGGCAGCACGCGCCCATTTCCATCTACGAGCTCCACCCCAGCTCCTGGCGTCGTGCGCCCGATGGCAGCTTCCTGAACTTTCGCGACATGGCGCCACTTTTGGCTGATTATGTGGAGGAATTGAGCTTTACTCACGTTGAGTTGCTACCTATCACTGAACACCCGTTGGACGACTCCTGGGGTTACCAGGCCACGGGGTATTTTGCGCCTTCCCAGCGTTTTGGCAGCCCGGACGATTTCCGCTTTCTTGTCGACCATCTGCACAGCAGGGGGATTGGCGTTATTCTGGACTGGGTGCCTGCTCATTTTCCCAGGGATGCCCACGCGCTGGCGCGCTTTGATGGCACTGCTCTGTACGAACACGAGGATCCCCGTCGGGGTGAACACGCGGACTGGGGCACCCTCATATTCAACTACGGTCGCAACGAGGTGAGTAACTTCCTGTTGGCCAGTGCGAACTATTGGTTGGAGGAGTTCCACCTGGACGGTTTGCGCGTAGATGCAGTGGCGTCCATGCTCTACCTGGATTATTCTCGCGAGGCTGGCGAGTGGGAGCCCAACCGTTACGGCGGGCGCGAGAATCTGGAGGCCATAGACTTCTTGCGGGAGCTCAACACTCTCACCCATGGCCAGCATCCGGGGACGTTGACGATCGCCGAGGAATCCACCGCGTGGCCGCAGGTGACGCGACCAACCTGGGTGGGTGGCCTGGGTTTTTCGATGAAATGGAACATGGGCTGGATGCACGACACGCTCAACTACATGAGCCATGAGCCGGTGTATAGACAGTATCACCATGATCAGCTCACCTTTGGGCTGATGTACGCTTTTTCGGAGAACTTTTTGCTGCCGTTCTCCCACGACGAGGTGGTCCACGGCAAGTACTCCATGCTGTCCAAGATGCCCGGTGATGAGTGGCAGCGTTTAGCCAATCTCCGGTTGTTGTACACCTATATGTTCACTTATCCCGGCGCCAAGTTATTGTTTATGGGTTGCGAGCTGGGTGAGCCGGGAGAGTGGCGCCACCAGGGGCAGTTGTCCTGGGATCTGCTGGAGCAAGCGCCGCACCTGGGCTTGCAGCAACTGGTGGGGGATATCAATCGCCTTTACTGCCGCGAACCCAGCCTCCACCGCAACGGCTTCGATAGTGCCGGGTTCGAATGGATTGATTGTCATGATTCGACCCAGTCAGTGTTGAGCTACCTGCGTCGTGACGGTGAGGATTTTCATATAGTTGTGCTCAATTTTACACCGGTTGTTCGCCATGACTACCGTATCGGTGTGCCGCGGTCCGGCCGTTACCAGGAGGTGCTCAATTCCGATTCGCGCTTCTACGGCGGCAGCGACGTCGGCAATAATACCGAGCTTGCCAGCCAGCCGGTGTCCTGGATGGGGCACCAGAACTCCATACTCCTGACACTACCGCCGCTGGGAGCGCTGGTGTTCAAGCTGGCAGGAGCAGGATAAATGGCGCGCCTGTTGTTTGTGGCCAGTGAGGCCTATCCCCTCATCAAGACCGGTGGACTGGCGGATGTGGCGGGCAGCTTGCCGGAAGTGTTGAGGCAACAGGGTATGGATGTGCGCCTGTTGTTGCCGGGCTATCAGCCTGTACTGGACACGCTTGAGTCGGCGGCCCCGATGGCGGAGTTTGAGGTGGCCGGCACCCAGGTGGGGCTGGTCTCCACCCGCCTGCCAGCGACTGAATTGGAAGTGTGGTTGCTGGTTCACCCGTTGTTTTCAGAACGCCCCGGCAACCCCTACCACGACCCGGAGGGTCATCCCTGGCCTGATAATGCCGACCGTTTTCTGTTACTGAGTCGGGTCGCCGCGGCGATTGCCACCGGCCATGCCGGGCTTGCGTGGAAGCCGGATGTGCTGCATTGCAATGACTGGCACACCGGCCCGGCGATTGCGCTCACCCACTTGAGCGAGCAGCGCCCGCGCACGGTATTCACGATTCACAGCCTTGCCCACATGGGCTTGTTTGACCGGGCAACTTTCAATCGTCTGGGCCTGCCCGAACATTTCTGGCACGACAGCGCACTGGAGTATTACGGGCAGTGCAGTTTTATCAAGGGGGGGCTGGTGTACGCCGATTACATCACCACGGTCAGCCCGACCTACGCCCGTGAAATCTGCGAGCCACCTGGTGGCATGGGGCTGGAGGGCCTACTGTGCCAGCGCCGTGAGCAGCTGGTGGGAATTCTCAATGGCATTGACAACACGGTGTGGAACCCTGCCACTGATCCCTACCTCGAGCGCTGCTACGGGGCGGAAACTCTTGCGGACAAAGCACTCAACAAGCGTTCACTACAGGCGGCGCTCGGCCTTGAGCTCAGGGAAGACTGCCCCCTGGTGGGCATTGTGGGCCGACTGGTCGAACAAAAGGGGCTGGAGCTGATTCTGCCGGTGCTTAACGAGATACTTGCCAGCCCGGTGCAAATCGCCGTGCTCGGTACCGGCGATCCGGTTTACGAGCGCGCGCTGAAAGCGGTTGCCGCGGCCAACCCCGGCAATATGGCGGTGGTGCTGGCCTATGATGAATCCCTGGCCCATAAAATAGAGGCGGGCGCCGATATCTTTCTGATGCCCTCGCTGTTTGAGCCCTGTGGCCTAAACCAGCTGTATTCTCTGCGCTATGGCACGCTTCCGCTGGTGCGGCAAGTGGGTGGTCTGGCAGATACTGTGGTTGATTGCAGTGCTCAGACCCTGGCGGCAGGCACCGCCACCGGATTTGTTTTCCAGCGGCTCGAGCCGAGTGAGTTACTTGCATGTCTGTCTCGTGCCACTAGTCTATGGTATGACAAGGAGGCATGGCGGCAGCTGCAGCTGACTGCCATGGACCAGGATTTTTCCTGGCAGAAAAGCGCGCAACGATATCAGGAGCTGTACCACAGCCCCGCACCATTCTGAGGAAGTACTAGCTATGCCCGGTTCCCAGTTTCCGCTTGAAATCCAGCCCCGAATCCCGCCCGAGCTCGAACGCCTGAACGAGATGGCCAACGACTTGATGTACAGCTGGGACAGATCTATACGCGGCCTGTTCCACCGCCTGGATCGCAGTGTCTGGGAGAGTAGCGGCCACAACCCCAAAGCCTTTTTGCGCCGAGTTTCGCAACAGCGCCTGGATGAGGCCGTGCAAGATCGTTCCTATATGGAGGACTACCGCCGAGTCATCTCTGCCTATGACGCCTATCGCGAGCACCGTGGCCGCCCGGAGCTGACATCACTGTTCGATCCACAGGAAGATCTCATCGCCTATTTTTGTTTGGAGTTTGGCTTCCATGAGAGCTTTCCGATTTACTCGGGGGGGCTGGGCATTCTGGCCGGAGACCACTGCAAGGCGGCAAGCGATGTCGGCCTGCCCTTCGTCGCCATTGGCCTGCTGTATCAGATGGGGTACTTTACCCAGACCATCGATGGCCAGGGTCACCAGCAGGTCAGCCATACCCGCTCTCATCCTCACGACCTTCCCGTGGTGCCTACACTCACGGAGGCAGGGCAGCACCTGACCCTGGAGCTGGAGTTTCCCGGCCGCATCCTCAAAGTGCGTGTCTGGAAGGCACAGGCCGGTCATATCACCCTGTACCTGCTGGATACTAATTTGCCCGAAAACGCAGCTGCAGACCGCGCCATTACGCACCAGCTTTATGGCGGCGACCGGGAAATGCGTCTGCAGCAGGAGCTGGTGCTGGGTGTGGGAGGTGTGCGGGCGCTGCGAGCGCTGAAGCTGCACCCCACTGTGTGGCATATCAACGAGGGCCACGCTGCTTTCCAGCTACTGGAGCGTTGCGCATCTCGTATGCGAGAGGGCCTGGATGTCGCCACCGCCATGGAACTGGTAGCGGCGGCTACGGTGTTTACTACCCACACTCCGGTGCCTGCAGGGCACGATATTTTCGATCGGGGGTTGGTGGAAAAATATCTGGGCGGGGCCGCGCGGGAATTGGGTCTGGACTTCGACCAGGTCTACCGGTTGGGCTTGAATTCCGGCGATGGCTTCAATATGACCTGCCTGGCACTGCGCTGTACCCGCTTCCACAACGGTGTCAGCCGCATTCACGGCCTGGTGGCGTCAGAAATGGAAGCCGATCTGTGGCCCCAGATTCCCTATCGGGAAAACCCCATTACCCATATTACCAACGGTGTTCACTTGCAAACCTTTCTGGCGCGGGAATGGGCCAGCCTGTTTGACCTGCGTTTTGATGACTGGCGCAACGAGCTGTTGAACGAAGATTACTGGGAGCGACTGGAACAGATACCGAATTTCCACTACTGGAGTGTACACAAGGCTCTCAAGCAGCAATTGCTGGAGCACGTACACGATGTGGTGCTGGCGCAGCAGCGTCGCAACGGTACCAGCGATGCGGTTATCCGCCGCATGACACGGTACGTGGATGAACCCGAAAAAGACGTACTGGTGATGGGCTTTGCCCGCCGTTTCGCCACCTATAAACGCGCCGCCATGCTGTTTGCCGACGCGGCCCGGCTGGCACGTTTACTTGGCGACCCGGAGCGCCCTGTGGTTATCGTCTTTGCCGGTAAGGCCCATCCACACGATGAACCGGGCCAGCAACTTATCAAGGCAATTCACGACTTCTCCATGCACCCGGACTTCATCGGGAAAATTCTCTTGCTGGAAGGTTACGATATGGCCCTGGCCCGACTGATGGTCACGGGTGTCGATGTTTGGCTGAACACCCCGGAGTATCCTCTGGAGGCCAGCGGTACCTCGGGTCAGAAGGCAGGGTTGAATGGTGCCGTGAATCTCAGTGTGTTGGATGGCTGGTGGGGAGAGGGGTATAACGGACACAACGGCTGGGGCATCCAGCCCCGCGACTCGCGTTTTGACCACGATCGGCGGCACCAGGAGGAGGCCAATGATCTGCTCGACATTATTGAACACGAGATGTTGCCGATCTACTTCCGGCGTGACGGCGGTGGCTATTCCGAGGACTGGGTGGCCCTGTCCAAGGCCTCGATGAAATCCACTATCCCGCACTTCAATTCCGAGCGCATGGTGCGTGATTATGTCACCAAATTATACTGGCCAGCGCGTGAGCAGCGGCGCAAGCTGAGCGCCAATAACTTCGAACTGGCACGCAGCCTGGCCAATTGGAAGCAGCGTGTGCGCTCCGCCTGGCCCGGGGTGAATATGCAGTTAATGCTACAGCCACCCGCACATCTTTATCACGACTATAAAATTGCTTTGCAGGTGCGGGTGGAACTCAATGGCCTGCATGCGGACGATGTGCGGTTGGAGTGCCTGTTGGGCAGCAATGATGCCAACGGTGAATTTGAGGTTTTGCAGAAAGCTGAACTTCCCGCGACTGGAGGTGATGACCGCTACACCGAATTCGGTATCGACCTGGTACCGGAGATCGCGGGCCTGCAGTATTACAAATTGCGTATGTACCCTTACAATGGCGCGCTTAGCCACCCCTTTGAGTTGGGATTTATGCTCTGGGTTTAACGATGTGCGCTGGCAATGGCCAGCTCTTGTCATGAATCAATAGGGCTTTGTGCTGCGGCCAGCTAGGCTGCTCTCCAGGTGTTCCATTGCGGATGTGTATCGTTGCTGTGCCCACCTTATTACTATAAAAAGGTTTTCAGTGCTGAATAGATCTGGACGAATCCTCTGTTTGCTAGTGGCGGCAATGTTGTTGCCGGCAGTGGCCATGGCCAACGGTGTGAGCGAGACCTTTACCCGTACCAGCCTGCTGTTAATCCTGATGATTACCCTTGCCGATGTTTGCGGGTTTATTTTTGAACGTCTCGGTATGGCGGAGATTCTGGGGGAAATCTACGCCGGTATCATGCTTGGCAACCTGGCGCTGGTTGGCATCAATTTTGACCTGAGTCATTTGCTGCGCTCCAGCGAATTTATGGTTTATTCCGCGGAACTTGCGCTGGTGTTACTACTGTTTATTGTCGGGCTGGAATCCGACATACGCGGCCTGCTAAGGGTCGGCCGTAATGCAGTGGCGGTTGCGGTTACCGGGGTAGCGCTCCCCGTTCTTCTGGCGCTCGCGGCGGGGGCATTCCTGGGTTTCGGTACCGGCGTTAAAGGGTGGTTTGTGGGCGCTATGCTGGCAGCCACCTCGGTGGGAATAACCGCGAAACTGCTGGGTGACAATGGCTTGATTAAAACGCGTTCAGCGCAGGTAATTCTCGGCGCGGCGGTTATCGATGATGTAGTGGGTATTTTACTATTGGCGGTGCTGGCCAGCGTGGTGGTGACCGGTGAGGTCTCTGCCGGACAGTTATTGTGGATTGTCGCCAAGGCGCTGCTGTTCTTTACCGGCGCGATAATAATTGGGCAGAAGCTTATGCCCAGTGTTGTGCACATTATTTCACTCAACAAACACTCCAGTGTGTGGACGGGGTTCGCTCTATGCCTGGCGCTTGGTTTCGCCCAGCTCGCCCACTTTGCCGGACTGGCACCACTCATCGGCGCCTTTGTAGCTGGATTGCTGCTTGATGATGTTGACTTTCGCGTCGGAGACGCGTTGCAGAAGCACCGGCTGGAGGAGCTGGTAAAGCCTATCAGCGATATTATGCTGACAATTTTCTTTGTCGGTATAGGCGCACAGGTGCAGTTACAGTCACTGCTGGATCCCAAAATCTTGTTGTTGATCGTAAGCCTGACCGTGGTGGCCATTTTTTCCAAGGGGGTCGCCGGTTACACTGTACGGGGCCCGGGCTTCGATCGGTTGGGCATTGGTTTTGGCATGATTCCGCGGGGAGAGGTTGGTCTGGTATTTGCGGCTTTTGCGTTCGGGCACCAGGTATTTGACGCGCAAATGTATTCTGCGCTGGTGTTGGTGGTGTTGCTGACTACCCTGGTGGGGCCAATTCTGCTGAAGCCCCGTCTGGTGCGCTTTTGATAATTTGTGCATTCGCCACTGAAATCAGTGCCCCGAATAACGTATATTATTTCGCACACAGCATGTCGCCAATTCGGGGCGCAAGCCGCTATTCCCAGCAATGCCAACCACAGCCCCACCTGTACAGCGTACGTCATTATTTTTGGCTCCTGAATGCGTGTCGAAATAATAACATTCAACAGAGCCTGCCACACGAAGCAGCTGGTGACGGTTCAGTTGGTCAATGGCGGTCGCGGGTCCGGGGTGCGCGGGGGTACGCGGCTCTCGACATTCGCGCACAATTTCCGTAAGATAAGCCGCCTCTTTGTGCCTCCCGTACCGGGCAGGTGCAACTCAAAACCCCAGGACTACTCTCGTGATCTCTACTGCCAATATCACCATGCAGTTTGGTGCCAAACCGCTATTTGAAAACATCTCGGTCAAATTTGGAGATGGCAACCGCTATGGCCTTATCGGTGCCAACGGCTGCGGTAAGTCGACTCTGATGAAGATTCTAGATGGTAGCCTCACGCCCTCGTCAGGCAACGTTTCCATTAGTCCCAATGAGCGGCTGGGTCGCCTGCACCAGGACCAGTTCGCCTTTGAGAAGTTTTCAGTGGTAGACACCGTTATCATGGGTCACAGAGAGTTGTGGGAGGTAAAGCAGGAGCGCGATCGTATATATGCTTTACCGGAGATGACAGAAGATGACGGTATGAAGGTTGCCGATCTGGAAGTCCAGTTTGCTGAAATGGACGGTTACACCGCGGAGAGCCGGGCGGGGGAAATTTTGCTTGGCGCCGGCATCGTCCAGGAGCTGCACTACGGTCCCATGAGTGAGGTGTCCCCGGGCTGGAAATTGCGGGTGCTGCTGGCCCAGGCGTTGTTTTCCGACCCGGATATCCTGTTGTTGGATGAGCCTACCAACAACCTGGATATCGACACCATACGCTGGCTGGAAGACGTGCTGAACTCGCGCCGTTCCACCATGATTATTATTTCCCACGACCGCCATTTCCTCAACGCCGTATGTACGCACATGGCTGATATCGACTACGGCGAACTGCGGGTATACCCGGGCAATTATGACGACTTCATGATGGCTTCCACCCAGGCGCGAGAGAGGCTGCACTCTGAAAACGCCAAAAAGAGTGCGCAAATTGCCGAGCTGCAGCAGTTTGTCAGCCGTTTTTCCGCCAATGCGTCCAAGGCTAAACAGGCGACTTCCAGGGCCCGCCAGATCACCAAAATACAACTGGACGACATCAAGCCCTCCAGTCGCGTCAGTCCCTATATCCGTTTCAAGCAGGACAAGAAGCTGCACCGGCAGGCCGTTACACTGAAGAAACTGGGCCACGGATTTGACGATGAGCCGCTGTTCCAGCAGGCCAGTATCATGCTGGAAGCGGGCACCCGCCTGGCCATCATCGGCGAGAACGGCGTGGGCAAAACAACACTGCTGCGCTGCCTGGTCGGCGAGCTGGAAGCCCGGGAAGGCGAGATCAAATGGGCAGAGAGCGCGACAGTAGGCTATTGCCCGCAGGACAGCACCAGCGACTTTGATACCGACCTCAACCTCTTCGACTGGATGAGCCAGTGGCGGCGAGCCCACCACGACGACCAGATTGTGCGGGCCACGTTAGGTCGCCTGCTGTTTTCATCGGATGATTTCAAGAAGCAGGTCCGGGTCTGTTCAGGGGGTGAGAAGAACCGCCTGTTGTTTGGCAAACTGATGATGACCGACGCCAATGTGATGTTAATGGACGAACCCACCAATCACCTGGATATGGAGGCAATCGAGGCGCTTAACCTGGCGCTGGAGCACTACGATGGCACCCTGATCTTCGTTAGCCACGATCGCGAGTTTGTCTCGTCCCTGGCCACACGCGTTATCGAGATCAAGGACAATCAGCTGGTTGATTTCCAGGGCAGTTACGAAGAATACCTCGCCAGTCAGGAGCTCGCCGACAAGGCAGCCAACGCCTGATACACGCACTTGCCCTGATTTTCTGTAACGGATGCGAAAGAATATGGACTGGAATTCGGTGGCGGACAACACGCCGATACTGGTGGGTGCCGGCCAGGTTGTAGAGCGCGGGGTTACCGACGATTCCCCCATGACGCTGGCAGCCGAAGCCGCGCGCCGTGCACTGGCCCATGCCGGCGGCAGTAATGTGCTTGCGGCAATCGACACCATTGCGGTCACCCGCCTGTTTGCAGATTCCATGGGTATGCCGCCCTGTCCCTTTGGCCGCAGTGACAACCCCCCCATGTCTGTTGCCCGCGCCATTGGCGCCCAGCCATCTCACTGCATATATGGGCCGGTGGGTGGTAATGACCCCCAGAGCCGTATTATCGAATTTGCCGGCGCAATAGCTCGGGGTGAGCGGTCGGTGGTGCTTTTGGCCGGGGCCGAGGCTATCCGCAACCAGCGCAATGCCGTACGCGATGGCCGGGAGCTGGACTGGAGCGATACCTTTGACCCGGTGAAGTTTCCGCTGGAGGATCGGGGTTGGGGCGAGCTGTTTGTGACCATGCAGGAAGTCCACAACGGCCTGCTGGCGCCGATGTCCTACTATGCGCTGATAGAGCAGGCTCGCGCCTTCGCCGCTGACCGCTCCACACAGGAACAGCGATCACATATGACCGAACTGCTGCGCTCGCTTAATGAAGTTGCCACGGCGAACCCTTATGCCCAGTTTCCGGATACTCTGACAGCGGAGGACGTTCTTTCTGCCGGTTCGCTCAACCATCTCTATACCAAACGCATGGTGGCCCAGGATGGCGTGAACCAGGGCGCCGCATTGTTGCTGTGCAGTGTGGGTGCCGCGCGCCGGCTGGGCATCCCTCCCGAACACTGGGTATTCCTCCACGGTCTGGCTGAAGGGGTGGAAGCGAATCTCAGCGAACGCGAAGACCCGGGTCGTTCCCTGATGGCGGAGCTTGTGCTGAAGCGCGCGCTGGCGATGGCAAATAAGACGATTGACGACATTAATCTCATCGACCTTTACAGCTGCTTCCCCTGTGCGGTCTCGTCCTCTGCCGATGCACTCGGCTTGCCTGTTGATGGTTCCCGGTCTCTGACTCTCACCGGAGGTCTTGCCTATTTTGGTGGGGCGGGCAATAACTATAGTATGCATGCGTTGGCAGAAGCGGTATCCCGGCTGCGGGAGTCACTCGAATCCTATGCCCTGGTGGCCACTCTGGGGGGCTTCTTGTCCAAGCATGCAGTGGGTGTTTATTCGTGCCAGCCTTCCTCGCTGGACTGTACAAACGCTGATACGCAACTCGACAGGGGCATGATTCCCCGCAAACCAATTGATGAATCACCCCACGCCGGCGTTGTGAAAAGTTATGTCGTGAATTACCAGGGTGGGGTGCCTTTTCAGGCAATCGTAATTGCCGAGACCGATGAGGGTTCACGGTTTGTGGCCAACTCGATTGATCCCGGGGCCGTGGCTGCGGTGTTGTCTTCCAAGCGTCCGGGCCTGGCCATAAAAGTCTCTCCCGGGGATAACGGCGCTCTCCACTTTACCCTGGCTTGATTACCACGAGGCTGTCCCTGGTTCCCTCCCGAAGTTAAAAGGGGTCTGTAATACTTACACCTATCCCTATGCGGTTGGTACTCTCGTTGTAGTCGATCAGGCTTTCACCATAGCCGTTGAAATACTGTATATACCCCTGGAATCGGGCGCTGATTGGGAAGGTCCAGTCAAGCTGGATAGCGCCCTTGTTGTCGCGCCTCAGGTTGTTGCGGAAGGTGAACCCCAGAGTATATTCCGGCCATTTCCACACACCCTGCAGTTCGCCGTTGCCCATATATTTGTCGATATCCGGATTGTCGTCGTTCTTGCTACCTTCCGGTATACGGTACCAGGCGCTGGTCACCAGGGAAAAATTCTTGTGCTCGAACAGGGCTGAAGCAATTGCCCGGTTCCAGCTGCGAGACAGAGGTTCGGATGTGCCGTTGGACTGATGGTTCAGGTGAATGTTGAGCTGGGTGTTGTGCACACCGAGGAAGTGCCAGTCATTGGCGATGCTCAGTATCAATTCGGGCTCATAGTCGGTCTCCCGAAAGGGGGAAGAGGCGTCGGTGTTGTAGGCCTGCATCCAGTTGGTCTGGGTGTAGGCGCCCCAGAGGTCCATATCTTTACCGAATATATCCTGCCAGATGATCGCCTTCATGCTGATCTGGAACTTGACCTCCGCCTTGTCCATGGCTGTATCCGGGTAGGCGATACCCCATGCTTCCTCATTGATATTGGTATTATAGGTAATCGGCAACAAGTAGTTGCGCTGGTAGGGAATGATCACGAAGCGGTTGTTGGCGTTTTCCTGTTCTTCCTCAAGTCTGGGGGAAATGAACTCGGCCTCTTCACTTTCAGTGGTATCTGCCGTGGCGGCCACCGTTGTCTCGCGCCACAGGGAGTCGTCTGCCGGTGGTTTACTGCGTCCCGCCAAAGCGTCGTAGCAGCTCAGCCGTGCCTTGTCGTCGGACAGCGCAGCGCAGTCCGCCAGGCTGGTGTCGCCAGCTGCCATAGAACTGCCGGCCGTCAGCGCAGCAGTAAAGATCACCAGATGTTTCATGGGTTTGCCCTCCTCGGCGTACATTAACCCGATCTGGGCGCGCGATTGCAACAACCCTGATGCGGGATAGTTACCGTTATCTATTTTGCGGGAAATACCCGCTGGTACCGGTGTCTTGCTAGAATCGGCGGATGAGAATCCCCAGGTTGCTAATCCCTGTTCTTGGCTGTCTACTGCTGGCGGCCTGTGGTGGTTATGAGGTGAAAAACCTGGCCAAGACTGAAGTAGACCTGGTGGCAGATGAATTTATCGACGAGAGCCGCCGGGAAGTAAGGGAGCTGATGGTGAAGCTCTACAAGCGCAACCCCGACCAGCTGGCGGTTATTCCGGGCATGACGGTGAGGGGGCGTCTTGCCCAGCTGAAGACATCTCGGGGTGAGTTGGATTTTCCTGAGTTGGATGGCCTGCAGGGCATAGACGCTATGAACCTCGCCTTCGATCGACACTTCAAGGGTGATCGGGTATTTGCACTGATCGTTGGGCTGGGGGGTATGTTGCGGCAGGCCTATGGCTACAAGTCGGAGATGTTCATGCACGATCAATTGAATGGCGCAGCGCTGATGACCAGTGCCCGCAATGTCGAGATACTGGTGTGGAAACTCAAGAATACCCGCAAACCCAACGGCGACCTCTACCTTATTACCTATGAATATCGGGGCGTGGTCGACAACCTCAGCTTCGAGCGCCTGTTTGGCAAGCTCATTGTTTTACAGGAGATGATGGCTCGCATTGCCGGTGATCGCGGCGACAGGGCTGTGTCCCGGTCGGTTCGCACGGTCTCCTCTGTATTCCTCCCACTGCCGGTGTAGGTGGCCGGCCGCCTTACATGTAAGTGATCGTAATCGGACAGATGGCCGCTGCGGGCGCGAGGCACACCATATAACGGATGATTTTGAAATATTTTCGTGCCAGAATGTTTGCTCGCTCGGGGAATAATCTGGACTTCATGTGAATAATAATAATTTTGCGCAACGCGTTGTGGCGGGGCTGAGCTTTTTATTGCTCGCCTCTTTTGCTTCCGCCACGGCAACAGTAGAGAATTACGGCTACCCGCTGACCGATCGCTTCGCCGCCACCGTGGTTGGTACGCCGGAGGGCTTGGAGCCTAAGATGCCGAGTGTGCAGCAGATTAAATTCAAGAAGCAATGGCTCAATGTGTTCCCTGAACGTCATTTACCGGACTTACTCTGGTACGGCCAGGAGATGATTTACTCTGTTGCACTGCAAGACCACCCCGCACCACTTATTTTTCTTATCGCTGGCACCGGGGCGGCCCACAATGGTGCCAAGAACGTCAATATGGCCAGGGCATTCTACCAGGCCGGCTTTCATATCGTATCCATTTCCTCACCTACCTATCCCAATTTTGTCACCTCGGCATCCAGTACCGGGGTTGTAGGGCATGGGCAGCGGGATGCGGAGGATCTGTACCGCGTCATGGAAATGATCTGGGCGAAGCTGGATGACAAAATCGACGCGACCTCCTTTAACCTTACCGGCTACAGCCTGGGTGCGTTCAACGCCGCTTACCTGGCCAAGCTGGATGAGGGCCGCAAATCCTTCAACTTCAGAAAGGTCCTGCTGATCAACCCGCCGGTATCGCTGTATAACTCCGTTTCACTACTGGACCGAATGACGCAGAATATCCCCGGAGGCGAAGACAATTTCGATCAATTTTTTGACCAGTTGGTGACAGCGTTCGGCAAAGTGTACAAAGAGGAGGACAGTATCGGGGGGGACTTCCTGTATAGCGCGTACAAGGAAATGAACCTGAAGAACGAGGAGTTGGCCGCCCTCATTGGGGTGTCTTTTCGTATGTCTTCCACCTCTCTTGTGTTTACCTCAGATGTCATGACAGACTTCGGCTATGTCAAGCCCAAAGGGCTTGTGCTCGACCGGTACGCCAACCTCACGGTGTATAACGAAGTGTTGCAACGGTTAGGTTTCACGGATTACTACCACAACTTTTTTTACCCGTACTACGAGCAGGATTATCCGGGTGTGTCCCGGGACGATTTTATTGCGGCTGTCAGCCTCACCGAGATAGAGGGCTACTTGCGCGGGTCAGAAAAGATTACGGTCATGCACAATCAGGACGATATTATCCTGGAGCCTGGAGAAATCGACTTTTTTAACGAGGTCTTCGGCGACCGGGCGACTATTTATCCCTATGGCGGGCACTGCGGCAATATTAACTACACGGAGAACGTAGCTCACATGCTTGCCACGTTTACCGAGGGAGCGCCGCAATGAACGCGGTCATGCCGCGCTTAATAAGCCTTGTCGCAATCCTGTTTCTCGCAGCTTGCGGTTCTACTCCGCCGGCGGAGCCCGAGGTCTACCCCGAGCCAGTATTTGAAGCGAAGCGCATTGTCCCTGCGGGCGCAATAGACGTGACCTCCGTTTATGATCCCTGGGAGCCAATGAACAAACGCATCTACAATTTCAACTACCATTTCGACCAGTGGATATTCCTGCCTGCGGTTCGCGGCTGGCGCGCCGTTGTGCCCAGCCCCGCGCGAACCGGGGTGCATAACTTCTTTGAAAACTTCAGGGATGTGCGCTCAGCGGCCAACGGTATGTTGCAGGCCAGCCCGACCAAGTTTTTCCAGAGTATCGGGCGGGTGCTGGTCAACAGCACCATCGGTCTTTTCGGCACAATCGACGTTGCCACCAGCATGGGCATGCCCAAGCCCGATGAAGACTTTGGCCAGACGTTAGGTCACTGGGGCGTCGGTAGTGGGCCCTATCTAGTGCTACCTCTGCTGGGGCCATCCAACCTTCGGGACGGTGTCGGCGAGCTTCCCGATTTTGCACTACAGAACTATATTCAAGGTGACCTGCTGGCCAAACCGGTGCGCGCAACGGCCTTCCTGTTTGACAGCATCGATACCAGGGCTCACACCTCTTTCCGGTACTATGAAACCGGATCTGCATTCGAATACCAGACCGTGCGTTGGTTGTACACCACCAAGCGCGAACTTGACGTAGAAAAGTAATCGGGGACCACTGTGATCCGTAACCTGCTTCTGACCTTGTGTACCCTTGCGCTGACCTTTGCCGCCGGGGCCTTCGCCATTGAACCCATCAGGATTGGTACTACCCAGTCCCTGAGCGGGCCGCTTCAGGACTTCGGGACCAACCAGTTGCGAGGCCTGCAGATGTGGATGGGCGATGTAAATGCACGGGGTTCCCTGTTGGGTCGCCCGGTGGTGCTGGTTTACTATGACGACGAGTCCAGTCCGGGTCGCAGTGCTGAGCTTTACCAGAAACTGATTGTGGAAGACAAGGTAGATCTGCTGATCGGCCCATACTCCTCGGATATCACTCTGGCTGCCAGCCAGGTGGCCGAGGAGCACAACATGCCCATGCTTACGTTGGGTGCCTCGTCAGACGAGATCTGGGCGCAGGGGTACGACAACATCGTCGGTCTGGATGTACCCTCCACACGGTATATGGATATTGCCATCGAGGCGGCGTTTGACCAGGGTGCGAAAACCATGGCTCTGGTGTGGGCCGACACCGACTTCGGCCACGATGTGGTCGGCGGTGTACGCGTCAAAGCCAGTGAGATGGGTTTACAGATTGTGCTGGATAAATCTGCGGATGGTGCCGCTGCACTTCCGAAAATGGTGGCAGAGTTAGGTGCAGTCGACGCGGATGTGATCATGGCAATCGTCTATCTGGAAGGCGCTGTCGACCTTGTACGAGGACTGAAACAGGCGGGTGTTAAGCCAAAAATGCTGGTGTTTGGCGTGGGTGCATCCCTGGCTGAATTTGGCCAGACACTGCTGGGCGACGCCGAGGGCGTGGTAGGCGTGGTGCAGTGGCTGCGCGGCATCAAAATGCCAGGAGCCCAGGATTTTGCCTACCGTTTTCGCAAGCGCTATGGCCACAACCCGGCTGCCTATGCCGCCCTGGGCTACAGCGGCGGAGCGGTCATCGAGGCGGCGGTGCGACTGGCGGGCACAACCGACCACGCGGCGGTGCGCGAGCAGTTGCATAATATGGTGTTCAATTCCCTGTTGGGAATTTACCAAGTGGATGCCGATGGCCGGCAGCTTGGCAAAAATAACTACCTGATGCAGTGGCAGGGTAAAGATCGCCGCCTGGTTGCGCCCGCTATTGTTGCGGAGACCCGATTAATCTATCCCATGCTCTAGCTAGCGGTGTCCGTTGTTGGAGCGAATTGCAGGCATGATGTCTGGTCCTGATATCCATCGAGGCGCTCCGTGGTAGTCTGCCAGCAGAGGGAGCGCATCAAATGAACTATCACCAACCCGCAGCTGATCGCACCGCACTGGTCCTTACCGGTGGCGGAGCGCGGGCTGCATATCAGGTCGGTGTTCTCAAGGCCGCCTCAGAGTTGTTGCCAAAGCGCGCCCACAATCCTTTCTCCATCATTACGGGCACCTCTGCGGGTGCCGTCAATGCGGTGGCACTGGGCGCATCCGCCAACAATTTTCGCCTGGCGGTCAAGAAAGTGGAGCGTATCTGGAGCAACCTGCATGTCAACCAGGTGTACAAGGCGCGCTCTATACATCTGGTGGGTGGCATGCTGCGGCTGGCTATTTCCCTTTTTCACCAGGGTAGCGGGGTGCGTAGACCTATTGCTATTCTCAACAACGAGCCGCTGGCAGAATTACTTTCGCGGGTCATTGATTTTGGCGATCTTGAGAGACGGTTGGAAGGCGGGTTGCTGGATGCGATCGGTATTACCGCCTCCAACTATGACAGTGGCGAGTCAGTCACCTTTTATCAGAGTAATCTCGACGGTGATATTCTGCCCCCCTGGCGGCAGGCCCGGCGTCGCGGTGTGCCGGCAAAACTTGAGGTAGCTCACCTGCTGGCGTCCTCGGCAATTCCCACCATATTTCCGGCTGCGCGCATTGGTGACAGTTATTATGGCGACGGTGCATTGCGCCAGGTTTCTCCAATCAGTTCCGCTATTCACCTGGGAGCCCAGCGGGTTATGGTGGTAGGTGTCAGTGGCAACCCCAACTCCGCACCGGTGGATTCACACGAACTGCACTCGCCCTCTATAGCACGGATTATGGGCCATGTGTTTAACAGCGCGTTCATCGACGCGTTGGAAAATGATATGGAACAACTGGTGAGAATCAACGAGTTGCTTGGCATTATCGAAAACGAAAACCCGAAGACTGAAACCGCCGGCCTGCGGCAGGTGGATTTTCTCTGTATCAATCCCTCAGTTGAAATCAATGAACTGGTTTCGCGCCATATCAATTCGCTGCCCCGGGCCATGCGGGCGATTCTGAAAATGACGGGCGCCACACCCTCCGGTGGCGGTACCAGTATGGCCAGTTACCTGCTGTTCGAGGGGGCATTTTGCCGCGATTTGATTGCCTGTGGTTATCGCGATGCCATGGCGCAGGAAGATGCCATGATGAACTTTTTTTATCCCCCGCGCGAAGTCTCGTTCTAACCAATTTGTAGGCGCTACCGTCCAAAGACCCGCCGTAAAAACCGGGATAGCGGCAGGCCATTGGTGGGCTCTGAATGGGCACTTTATACGCCGCACTACACTGGCATTTGTTCCAGTGAGCGCACCGTATTCCTGATATGCGCTTCGTGACATACCAGCAACAGGCCGAGGTCTCTGGCCAGAGCAGCATCCATCATGGCCTCGTGTTCGCCGTGAATATCCCTCTCCGCACGGGCTACCCGGGCGATTACCCGGTAGCGTCGATGTTGGTCGTACAACAGTTCATAGATGCGCATCAGCCAGCCCGATTCACAGCAGCTGCTTAATGCCAGGTGAAACTCGTTATTGCGCGCTTCCCAAAGCACCGGGTCTGGCTCGCTCTGCTTTTCGATTTTCTGCAGATGGTGAAAGGCTACTACCAGCCTGGATTCCCAGTCGTCGTCGGCACGTTGCAAGCTCTCCCGCAGGGCCTGGCCTTCAATCAAAATGCGCAACTCGGTCAGTTCCCGTAACTCCCGCGCGGAAATGTCCGCCACCCGGAAGCCCCGTTGGCCCTCCACTACCACAAAACCCTCTGCGCTTAGTCTGTGCAGTGCCTCCCGCAGGGGAGTCGCACCCACCGCGTAGGCGGTGCGTAACTGTTCGATGCCCAGTTTTGCCCCCGGGGGAAATTCGCCCTGGATAACATCGTTGCGCAGGCGCGCATAGGCCTGGTCACTCAGGGTCTTGTGATTGCCTGTCGCGGTGGTGGTGGCAGTTGGTGCAGCATCGGCCATAGGAATAACCTTGGGATAAAAATCGATAAAACTATTGATAATGGTGATAATATATATATTATTGGCAAAGTCTATAGAAAATATCCCTGAGAAGCCCATGACACCCGAGAAAGTCAACGAATATGGCGACGCACTGTATGCGGCGCTGCGCACGGGGAAAACCCTGCCGCCCCTGACCGACCGTGAGCCTGATATTACCGTTGAAGATGCCTACCGTATTTCCCAGCGCTTCTTGCAGCGTCGCCTCGATAGTGGCGAGCGCTTGGTGGGGAAGAAGATCGGCGTTACCAGCAAGCCGGTACAAGACATGTTGGGTGTATTTCAGCCGGATTTCGGTTTTCTCACAGACGTTATGGAGAGCCCGGATGGCGCCGAAATTCCTATTGCCGGTCACCTCATTCAGCCCAAGGCTGAAGGTGAAATAGCATTCCGCCTGAGGAAGGATCTGAAGGGTCCCGGAGTTACCGAGCAGGACGTCCTCGACGCCACAGCCACCATCATGCCTTGCTTCGAGATTGTTGATTCACGCATAGATGACTGGAAAATCAAGATAGAGGACACCGTCGCGGACAATGCCTCCTGTGGCGTGTACGTTTTTGGTGGCAAGGAGGTTGATCCGCGGGACTTCGACCTGCCTTCCCTGAAGATGACGATCCATAAAAATGGCGCGTTTATTGCCGAGGGCCTCGGCAGCGCGGTGCAGGGAAACCCCCTTACAGCAGTTGCGTGGCTGGCAAACACATTGGGTGAGTTTGGTATCCCCTTCAAAGCCGGGGAAGTGATTTTATCCGGGTCACTGGCGCCGCTGATCCCGGTGGTAGCCGGCGATGAGATGTCGCTGGAGATCGAGGGTGTCGGTGGTTGTCGCTGCCGGTTTGTATAGCCTGAGCTTAACGAACACACGAGAGTTATGAGATGAGTAAGAAAGTCAAAGCGGCCATCATAGGCCCCGGCAATATTGGCACCGACTTGCTGATGAAAGCCATGCGCAGCGAAACGATTGAGCCCGTGTGGATGGTGGGTGTTGAAGCCGAATCCCCGGGACTCAAGCGCGCTGCAGAGATGGGATTAAAAACTACCGCAGACGGTGTTGACGGCATGCTTCCCAGCATGAAAGCCGACGGCGTACAGCTATGTTTTGATGCAACATCGGCCTATGTGCACGCAGAAAACAGCCGCAAAGTGAATGCACAGGGGGCGGTGATGATAGACCTGACCCCGGCGGCGATAGGCCCCTTTTGTGTGCCCACGGTAAATCTTGCCGAGGCCGTGACAGCCAGGGCCATGAACGTGAATATGGTGACCTGTGGCGGCCAGGCGACCATACCGATGGTGGCGGCGGTGAGTCGCGTACAGAAAGTGTCCTACGGTGAGATTGTGGCTACCGTGAGCAGCAAATCGGCGGGCCCCGGTACCCGCAAGAACATCGATGAATTTACCCGCACTACCGCCAGCGGCATTGAGCAGGTGGGTGGCGCAACAGCCGGCAAGGCGATCATTGTTATCAACCCTGCCGAGCCGCCACTGATGATGCGCGACACCGTGCACTGTCTTACCGTAGATGAGCCGGACGAGGAGGCAATTACGCGTTCGGTATTGGCTATGGTCGCGGAAGTACAGAAGTATGTGCCCGGCTACACCCTGAAAAATGGTCCCGTGTTCGATGGCAAGCGCGTATCGATTTATCTGGAGGTGGAGGGCCTGGGTGATTTCCTGCCGAAATATGCCGGCAATCTGGATATTATGACTGCGGCGGGCCTGCGCACCGCAGAGATGTACGCGGAAGAAATTCTCGCGGGCAATTTTGTGCCGGCTGCGGCGTGAACGAGGTAACAGACAATGGATCTTAAAGGCAAAAAAATCACCGTACATGACATGTGCCTGCGCGATGGCATGCACCCCAAGCGGCACCAGATTACCGTGGCACAAATGGTCGATATCGCCAAGGCCATGGACGAGGCCGGTATTCCGCTAATAGAAGTGACCCATGGCGACGGCCTCGGTGGCGCCAGCGTGAACTACGGCTTCCCGGCGGCCTCAGACGAGGAATACCTGACCGCCGTCTGCAAGGAAATGAAAAACACCAAAGTATCGGCCTTGCTGTTACCGGGTATCGGTACCGTGGATCACCTGAAAATGGCGGTGGACTGCGGCATTTCCACCATCCGCATTGCCACCCACTGCACGGAGGCGGATGTCTCTGAGCAGCACCTGACTATGGCCTCGCAAATCAAGGGCTTGGACAAGGTGGGCTTCCTGATGATGGCGCATATGATCGAGGCGGAGGAACTGGTTAGCCAACTGAAGCTGATGGAAGACTACGGCGCTAACTGTGTTTACATCACCGATTCCGCCGGTTATATGTTACCAGACGATGTCAGCAGCCGGGTCGCGCTGGCCCGCGCTGAGCTCAAGCCCGAGACGGAGCTCGGCTTTCACGGGCATCACAATATGGCGATGGGAATTGCCAACTCCCTGGCGGCAGTGGAGGCGGGCGCCAACCGCATTGACGGTTCCCTGGCGGGCTTGGGCGCAGGCGCGGGCAACACCCCGCTTGAAGTGTTTATCGCTGTTTGCGAGCGCATGGGTGTGGAGACCGGCGTAGATCTGTTCAAGGCCATGGATATAGCCGAGGACAAGATTGTGCCTATGATGGATCACATGGTGCGTGTGGACCGGGATTCGCTCACTCTCGGTTACGCGGGTGTCTACTCGTCGTTCCTGCTGTTCGCCAAGCGCAGCGCAGAGAAGTACAAGCTCTCCTCCAGGGATATTCTGGTAGAGCTGGGTCGCCGCCGCACAGTAGGCGGCCAGGAGGATATGATCGAGGACCTGGCACTCGATATGGCCAGGGCGAGGGGCACGGTCTAGGCCTGCCCCCGCCGGGGTGAGAGCTTACTCCGCTAGCTTTTTCAGAGGATAGATTTTGTCGATATAGCAGCTTTCGCCACCTGCTGGCGGGTTGGGTACGACTATCGCGTCAAACTTGGCAGTGATGATACTTCCGGTGTTGGACACCCCGATGGTCTGGGCAAAATTGAGCATAGGGCAGCGATCCCGAAGAGTGAACAGGTAGGGGTGAAATGCATCCACCCGGATGATCACCGCGTTTTCCTCAACTGCCTGCCAAGTTGTTCCCCCGTTGTTTACTGATCAGACCGGCTTCTCGCGACCCGTGGGCCCCTGCCAGCGTTTTACCGCTTCGCAGTCAAAGCCGAACAGGTCGAGGATGCGGCCCACCGTGTGGTCGATGATGTCATCCACAGTCTGTGGATTATTATAAAAGGCCGGTGCTGGCGGGCAAATTACTGCTCCCATAGTCGCGGCTTCGTGCATCAGCCGGGTATGGCCCACATGCAGCGGTGATTCCCTGGGTACCAGCACCAGACGTCGCTGTTCCTTGAGGGTGACGTCAGCGGCGCGAACGATGAGATTATCGGCGTAGGAGTTCACCACACCAGAGAGCGTTTTCATGGAGCAGGGCAGAATCACCATGCCGTCAACCGGGTAAGAGCCGCTGCTGATGGCGGCGGCCAGATCATTGTCGCTGTATACAACGTCTGCGAGTTCGGCCACCGCTTTGGTTTGCCAGTCGGTTTCCAGGGTAATATTGAGTTTTGCGCCTTTGCTGATAACGAGGTGCGATTCAACCTCGGGCAGATCCCGCAGCATTTGCAGCAGGCGGATACCGTAAATGACTCCGCTGGCACCGGTTATGCCTACAATCAACCGCATGAATACCGCCCTTCAGTTGACTTGCAGCAGCGGAGATTGCGGGGGGCTATCACCTTTTATGCAAGCCGGTAGTTTGAAGTGGAGGATAGTAGCGCATCGCAGCTGCCTGATACCAGCCAGAGTGGCTGATTGCCCTTGGAATGCCTAATGGCTAGACTGCTGCACTGATATGAAGGGAGGACGATAGTGCAGGATTTTTTCGAGGACGACCTCACGCTTATTGCCCTGCCACTGTATCTCCTGGCTATCGTGCTGGAAGCCTGGTGGGCCCGCCGCAATTCAATGCAGTGGTACCGGGGCAGAGATACACTCACGTCACTGAGCATGATGGTGTTGGCAGGTGTAGTGGAGCTGGTGCCGCGCTTGCTGGCCGTTGCCCTGATGGTGGAGCTACACGCAATCAGCCCCTTGCGTGACGTGATTCAGCACCAGTGGTGGGCCTGGTTGTTATTATTTCTGCTCGATGATTTCACTTACTACTGGTTCCATCGCATGAATCACCAGGTCCGGCTGCTGTGGGCCGGTCATGTCAATCATCACTCCTCCGAGTTCCTGAATTTTGGTACAGCGCTGCGCCAGGGTGTGGGTGAGCGCTTGCACAAGTTCCTGTTCTGGTTGTGGTTGGCCCTGCTGGGATTTGAGCCGGCGATGATTATCACCATGATCAGCATCAGCCTGTTCTACCAGTTCTGGATACACACACGCGCGATTGGCAAGCTGCACCCGTGGATAGAGACGGTATTCAACACACCGTCCCACCACCGGGTGCATCACGCCTCCAACGTACGTTACCTGGACTGTAACCACGGCGGTATTCTTATTGTCTGGGATCGCCTTTTCGGTACATTTAGTGAGGAAGCGGAGGAGGAGCCCGTTGTTTACGGGCTGACCAGCAATATTCACACCGACAACCCCTGGCGGGTGCTGTGCCATGAATATCAGGCGATCGCCAGAGATGTGCGCTGCGCAGACAACTGGCGCGACCGTCTGCGTTATCTTTTGCTGGCGCCGGGCTGGAGCCATGACGGGCCGGACAGACGGGCGACCAAGCTGCGTCAGGCGCTGTGAACTCTCCGCTCAAAAAGCAACACCAGCTTTTACACTTGGCGCTGCCCGCCGCGGCGGTAGCCATTTTTTGCCTGGCAATCTGGATTCTGGTGCGTGAGGCCCGCACTATTTCAATTGCGGATGTGGTGGCGGAGTTTAATGCGATTTCTCCCTGGGTGCTGGCGCTCAGTGGGCTGCTGGCTTTTGCCAGCTATTCCATCCTGACGCTCTACGACTTTCTCGCAATGCGCTATGTCGCTGCCGATTTGCGCTATGCCCGGGTTGCGCCAGTCGCATTTTCCGCGTTCGCCATCGGTCATAATGTGGGCCTGGCTTCCCTGTCCGGTGGCGCTATTCGCTATCGCGCATACAGCCTTGCCGGTCTCTCGGCATCTCGCATAGCTTTAGTCGTGGCTTTCATCCCTGTGACTTATGGGCTTGGCGCGGCAGTGCTGCTGGGGGTGACATTGCTGGTTGATCCGGTGACCATGAAGGTTGTGCCGGTAAGCAAGCTGGTTTTGCAGGTGCTGGGTATTGTGCTGCTGGCGATCCCGCTGTTGTACCTCGCGGGGAATGTTGTTCGGCGTGAGCCCCTCAGGTTTAAAAGCTGGACTGTACCGCCCCCCGGTCTGCGTATAGGTCTGGGCCAGTGCCTGCTGGGCTGTACGGACCTGGTAGTGGCCTCGTCGGCACTCTATGTTGTGTTGCATGCGTTTGTGGATATCTCATTCCTGCCCTTTCTGGGGGCCTACCTCCTGGCGATGGTGGCCGGTGTTGTGAGCAATGTTCCCGGCGCAGTGGGTGTGTTCGAATCCGCTATGCTGTTGCTACTGCCCGAGATACCGGTGGCGACGTTGCTGGGTGCGATACTGGCCTATCGCCTGATCTACTACCTCATTCCGTTGCTACTGGCTCTGGTTCTTGTGGTAGCTCACGAGGTGGTTGAGCACAGGGAAAAGTTACGGTCGGTCTCCGCACGCGGGGCGGCCTGGGGTTCACGCCTGGTGCCAGCGTCCCTTGGAGCGGCTGTATTTCTGGTGGGTGCCTATCTGGTGATCGGAGCCGCCGTGCCGTTGGGCGCATTCCAGGGCGGCGTGATAGAGAAAGCGATTCCCCTGCCGTTGCTGGAGATGTCCCACCTGGCAAGCAGTGCCATTGGCGTTGCCTTACTGCTGCTGTCACGGGGATTATACCGCCGCCTTCAGGGTGCGCACATGGCGGCGGTACTGTTGCTGTTGCTGGGTGCTGTGACCATGTTTGTTCACCGGGACAGTGTGCTGCAGGCTTCATTGTTGCTGGCGCTGGCCGTGCTTGGCTGGCTTGCCCGGGCAGAGTTTTACCGCGGCAGAACCCAGCTGCAGCAGGTTTTCGACACCGGTTGGGTGCTGAACATCACCGTGGTGCTTGCGTTGGCTGGTGCGCTGGGGTTGTTTGTCCACCGGCATATCGAGTACTCGGACCAGCTCTGGTGGCAGTTTACTCTCAGCGGGGATGCGTCCAGGGGGCTGCGTGCAAGCTTACTGATGCTGATTGTCGCCGGCGTCTTTGCCGGACTGAAATTGCTGCGTGGCCACCCCGGGGCTGGCTCTGCGCACGTTGGTTCAACCCTGGCTCAGGTCAAGCCAATCGTTGAATTGTCGACCCGCAGTAATGCCAGCCTCGCGCTGCTGGGTGACAAGCAGTTCCTTTTTCACCCTGCCGGTGATGCGCTTCTTATGTACCAGTCCTCTGGCCGGAGTTTTATTAGCATGGGCGATCCGCTGGGTAATCCGAGCCGATTTACCGAGCTGGCTTGGAGTTTTCGCGAATTGTGCGATCTGAACAGTGCGCGCTGTGTTTTTTATGAAGTAGGGGATAACTACCTTCCGCTCTATATCGATCTGGGACTGTCCTTCTCAAAGCTGGGAGAGGAGGCGCGGGTTAATCTCGTTGACTTTGACCTGAGCAACAGTAAACGCGCGAAGCTCAGGCAGGCCGTCAGCCGGTCCACCCGGGATGGCGCAGAATTCACTGTAGTTGCGGCTACCGGAGTGCCGGCTGTAATGATGGATTTACAGCGGGTTTCCGACGAGTGGCTGGCATCGAAGGATACGCGAGAGAAAGGATTTTCACTCGGTTATTTTGATGTGAGCTACCTGGCGAATTTTGATTGTGCGGTGATGCGAGTCGATGGGGCGGTGGTAGCTTTTGCCAATCTCTGGACCAGCGCTGGATTACAGGAGCTGTCCATAGACCTCATGCGTTTTAGCGAGTCGGCGCCAAAGGGGACAATGGACGCCCTGTTTACCGAAATAATGCTGTGGGGAAAGGAGCGGGGATACCAGTGGTTCAACCTCGGCATGGCACCGCTTTCCGGGCTGGATGGCCATTCACTGGCGCCTGTTTGGAGTAAATTGGGTAACGTGGTCTACCGTTTCGGTGAGCACTTCTACAATTTTGAGGGCCTGCGGCAATACAAGCAGAAATTTGAGCCCGAATGGTCGCCCCGCTACCTCGCCAGCAAAGGCGGTATTGAACTACCTGCCGTGCTAATGGACACAACGGCGCTTATCTCCAGGGGAAGTAAGGGGCCTTTGGGACACTGAAAGCGGGCGGGGTGTCGATAGGCGGCAGCTGCATCCGCCCTGTGTTGGCATCGGCTGTGAACGAAGCAAGGTTTTCAGACGATTGCGGCCTCCAGCATTGTGGTGGAAAATACCCAAAGCGGGGTTATACTGGTTTATCTATACCATTCCCAATAAGAGGAAATAACAATGGAGTACCAACCCGATATACACAGCCTGAAGTGCCCGAAGTGTGACCACGGTATGGAAGAGATAAGCTACGGAGATGTGGCGGTTGATCGCTGTACGCACTGCCAGGGTCTTTGGTTTGATGCGGACGAAGCTCACGAGCTCAAGAACATCAAGGGCAGCGAAGCGCTGGACACGGGCGACGCTACCGAGGGCTGGAAGTGGGATAGCCATGCGGATATTGATTGCCCGCACTGCGGCAAGACGATGGAGAAGGGCCACGACCCAAAGCAGAAGCATATCTGGTTTGAGGCCTGTCCAGAACACGGTATGTTTATGGACGCAGGGGAGTTCAAGGATTTCAAACAGGAATCGGTACTGGATTTCTTTCGCAGCCTGATTAAAGGTCGCCGGGATGTTGTCGCGCCCTGACCTGTAGGCCTGCGGTGGGCTGACTCGACGGTTCCTTTCGATTCCCGGAGCTTGCGGGTCCCCATCTCGGCGGGGGCCGCTTTCTCCCGCGTTTATCCCGCCTGTAAATCAATAGCTTCCAGCAAGGGCGCCGCGCCAGCAAAATCGAAGTTATCCAACAGCTCTCTAGGTGCTGCCAAGCTACTGAAGACAATGCTGCCCGGTTTGACGCTTGCCAGAATTTTGTCGAGCAGATCAATTGCCACAGGATCACAGGCTTCCACCGACCCGATCAGCTGTGTGAACAGTTCCCCTACGTTTTCCTGGACAACACCTTCACGGCTGGTTGCCACGGCCATGTTCTCGGTAAGCGCTTTCATCGAGCTCTGTAACGTTGCGAATATATCTTCCATACGGGCAATGATATGCGGAGAACTTTTCTTATTTTCCCTGGCCCGGGTCTCCATCTCCTCCGCGCAGGCGCCGAGTTCTTCGGCCCCCAGGTTGTTGGCGATCCCCCGCAGTTTGTGCGCCATCGTCCGCACTTGTTCCAACTCGTCGCGATCCTGGAGGGCAAGGAGCAGTCGGGGGGCATCCGCATAGCTGGAAAGCAGGTCCTGCAGGAGCTTGTAGAACAGTTTTTCGTTACCGGCGAGGCGGGCCAGCCCCGCCTTGATATTGAGGCCGGGTAGCGCGTCCGGAAGTGGTTTCGAGACGACTACAACAGCACTCTTTAAGGAGGACGCGTCTGGTGAGAGATTGCCCGAGTAATCGCCTTCTGGAATAGCGGCTAGCAGCGCCTGGTACAGCAGTCGGGGCTCGATAGGCTTGGCAATATGACCGTTCATGCCGGCTTCCCGGGTGCGAATGCGGTCCTCCGCCATAACATTGGCAGTCATGGCCAGGATGGGCAGCTCACCAAAGCGGCCATCGGCCCGTATCTGGTCGGTGGCGGCGTAGCCATCCAGTATCGGCATCTGGATATCCATCAGCACGCAGTCGTACAGGTTGTCCCGTACTTTCGCCACAGCCTCGACGCCATTGCTGGCGGTTTCCACTACCAGTGGCACTTTTTGCAGCAGTTCGCAGGCAATTTGCAGGTTGATCTCGGAATCGTCCACCACCAGTACTCTGGCTCCACGAATGGGTTCCAGGTCGCCAATATCAAAGCTCTGGCGTTTTGCGTTGGCGCGGCGCGGCGGTTGCTTGCCGAAGGCCAGCATAATGGTGTCCAGCAGTGACGAGGGTTTGATCGGCTTGGCGAGGAAGGCATCCACCATGGCTTCATGTTCGCTGCTGGGCATGCGCCAGGAGGATAGCAGAACAATTTTCGGTGCTGGTTTGCGGTCGCGAATCGCCAGCGCGACATCCAGTCCCGTCATGCCAGGCATCATCCAGTCCAGCAGTACCAGGTCGAAGGGTTCCGTCTTGTCGATCAGCGTCAGCGCCTCTTCTCCGCTCTCTGCCAGCGTGGCCTGGTAACCGAATGAATTCAGGTACTCCCGCAGGATATCCCGGGAGGCCTCGTTGTCATCCACCACCAGCACATTGAGGCCCGCCGGCGCCTGCTTCACCGCTTCATCTTCAGCGGCCTGCTCCCCAATCTCGAATTCCAGGCTGAAATGGAAGCTGCTGCCTTCGCCCTGGGCACTGTCCACTTCTACCAAGCCTCCCATGCCCTGGGTGAGCTGCTGGGAAATGGCGAGCCCAAGTCCGGTGCCACCGTACTGCCGGGTGATCGTGCTGTCGGCCTGGGAGAAGGACTTGAAAAGGCGCGCCTGCTGATCCTCATTCATGCCGATGCCACTGTCGCGCACGGCAAAGTGCACGGTTACCGTTTCGTCAGACCGCTGCGACTGCCGGATCTCCACTATCACTGCACCCTTCTCGGTGAACTTGATGGCGTTGCCCGCAAGGTTGATCAGGATCTGTCCCAGCCGGGTAGGGTCACCCAGCAGGGTGTCCGGAAGAGTGGGGTCCCTCTGGAAAACCAGCTCCAACTTTTTATCCTGGCAGCGCACCATGCAAATAGTGGCCAGGTTATCCAGTACCCCATTCAGCGAGAATGGCACGGATTCAAATTCCAGCTTGCCGGACTCCAGCTTGGAAAAATCCAGTATGTCGTCGATGATGGTCCGCAGCGAGTTGGCCGCACCATCCACCTTGGTGAGGTAGTCCTGCTGCTTGAGGGTAAGATCGGTTTCCAGGCAGAGGTCCGTCAGGCCGATAATGGCATTCATCGGGGTGCGGATCTCGTGGCTCATATTGGCCAGGAAGGAACCCTTGGAGAGATTGGCGCGCTCCGCCTCGGCACGCGCTTCCTCGGCGGACTGGAAAAGCTGGCCGTTGCGAATGGCCGTGCCCATCTGGGTGACGTAGCGTTCAATAGATTCGATCTCCCGGGCGCGCAGCTCGAACGCTTCCTCTGTGGCCACGAAGAAAATCGTGCCGATGGCCTTGTTTTCGATCACCAGCGGGCACAGCAGGAAGGATTTCATCGGGCTGTGCCGGTAGATAAATTTGTCGGTAGTGCCTGCCTGGGCGAGGCCCTCCGGGGTGACTGAGCCGCGATAGATGGTCTCCTGCAGCATCACGGATGCAGCGGGAAAGCTGTCGCTTGCCTCCAGCGCTAAACCCTCACCCATCAGCAAGTCCTGCACTTCGGGATAAAAGGGTACACCCTCCTGCAACACCAGTCGCAGGCGCTGGTCATCCGGGCTCACCAGGAACACACCCATCTGGTCGAAGGTGAATAATTTCTGCAGGCCGTCATAGATAGTACGCTTGACCTCCTCCAGGTCCAGGGTGGAGTTGACGATGCTGGCAATCCGGTTCAGGTCGGAGATTTCCCTGAAGGCTTCATTCAGTTCCGCGGTGCGTTGCTCCACCTTGGTTTCCAGGGACTTTTCCGATTCCTGCAGGGCCGCAATCGCTTCGCGCATTCCGGCCGCCGCCGCTTTCAGCTTGCCGCCGGACTGCCACAGGGAAAGCATGACGACGCCCAAAAGCGCTGTGGTGGCGAAGGACTCTATATCGGCCATCACATCGTCTGGTACGTGAGAGGTGTAGAGGGTCGGGAACAGTTGCGCGATGCTGCCGGTCGCAACAATCAGGATCGAGCCGACCATGAGCCAGCGAAACATCGATTGGGACGCAAACGGCAGTACCATCAATACCGGCAGTGTTGCGGTGACGATCATCACCCCGTACATCCGTTCTCCCACGATAATCATGCAAAATGCAATCAAATACCAAACCGTTGTCACCAGCGCCACAGCGCGATCCACATGACCCCGGATGGCTGCAAAATGGGAAAGAACGGTTACAGGTAGGAGCAGGCAGGCCCACAAAACGCCGAGCCCAAAAGCGATCGGACTGTCGAACAAAAAGCCTAGCCCCCAGACAATAACCGTTACCGCGGTGAACAGGGCGGTTGTGGCCAGGGTGATACGGGAAAATTGCCGGGATTCTGAGCCGGACTCGCTGCCAAACTTAGCCACGTTGCAAACGCCTCTTGTTATAGTTAGTGCAAATAGATAGCGTGGATAGTATATGCCACAATTGTCACCGAGTATCAAAATGGGTACTGTAGCGGACATGAATTCCACAGCCAGTAACAAAACCCGCATCCTCATCGTCGACGATGAGCCCGCCAACATCAAAATCCTCAGTAATCTGCTCGCCGGCGACCATGCCTTGAGCGTGGCAACCAACGGCAAGCAGGCCCTGGACGTGGCCCGGGTGCAATCACCCGACCTGATTCTGCTGGACATGGTGATGCCGGAAATGGATGGCATCGAGGTCTGCCAGGCGCTGAAGGCAGAAGAGATAACGAAAGATATCCCCGTCATCTTCGTCACCAGCATGAGTGACAGCTTCAATGAGGAGCGCGGCCTGGATGCCGGTGCGGTGGATTACATCAGCAAGCCCATCAGCCCGCCGATCGTGAAAGCCCGGGTGAAGATTCACATCCAGAATTATTTGTCACAGAAATTTCTGCAAAACCTGCTGTCTTCGCAGACCACCACCCTGGAAGACGCGAAAGAAGGCGCCAAGTCACTGCTGGTCTTTGTCTAGGCACTATCTGCCATCAGCTTGTCGATATAGGCAACGAAACTGGCACGATATCCCTCCTTGGTCCTGGCCCAGAACTGCTTGATGCGCGTCTGCGATATGGCAGCGCGGGTGCGGCGCTCCCAGGCCTCAAAATATTCCGGGTCCAGGTTGTCTTTCTGGTATTGCAGGAACACCAATTCGTTGAGTTCGAACAGTGCCGACAGGTAACCCTGGTACTTTAGGTCTTCGATTGGCGTCAGGGTCTCGTTCATGCCGGCCTTCAGGCGAATATCCGCCAAATCCCCGGTATAGGATTCGGAGCGGAACTTGATCGCCAGTTCCATTACCGAATGAATACTGGCATCGCGGGTTTCCGCCGTGCCCTGCTTGGTCTGGAACGCCAGGTAGACCAGAGAGATGAAAACGCCGATAGAACCCGCAAAGTCGCCTATTGCGCCCAGCGCGTCCCAGTTGATGGAATCCATTTGCTTTAACCCTTTATTATATTTGCTGTCACGATGCTAGTACCTATGGGCCCGTGAATCCAGCGACAAATCGCATGAGCAGCTCGGTACCGGGCAGAAAGATCTTCCCCCTATAGCCACTTCTTGCGCTTGAAATACACCAGCAATACGGCGGGAATAGATATGAAAACGCACCACAGGGCAGGGTAGGCCCAGTGCCACTTTAACTCGGGCATATATTCGAAGTTCATACCGTAAATACCGGTGAGAAATGTCAGGGGTATGAATATGGATGCAAAAACGGTCAGTACCTTCATCACCTCGTTCATGCGGTTGCTGACACCGGATATGTAGATGTCCAGCAGGCCGGAGGTGATATCCCTGTGTAACTCGATTGACTCGATAATGCGGATTGCGTGGTCAGACGCATCGCGCAGATAGATGTGTGTTTTCTCATCTATAAGGGCGGATTCGCTGCGAAGCATCTGGTTTATCAGCTCGCGAACCGGCGAAATATGGCGTCTGGCGGTGACGATCTCCCGCTTCAGTCGCTGTATGGAGTTTAGCGTTTCGTTGCCGGGTTCGCCCACCAGCAACTGGTCCTCGATGACGTTAATGGCCTCATCCAGAGAATCTATCAGGATAAAGTTCTGGTCGATGATCGCGTCCAGGATGGAATAGGTGAGGAAGTCCGCGCCCATGCCGCGGAAGCGCCCCTTGCTGGTTTTAACTCGCTGCTTTACCGGTTCCAGTACCTCGTCCTGCCTTTCCTTGAAAGCAATAACCATGTTGTGGAAGACCAGCAGACTGATCTGCTCGTAGGATACGGAAAAGCCTTCCTCTGCTACCACCAGCCCTTTCAGCACAATAAACAGATAGTCGTCAAACTCGTCAAATTTCGGCCGCTGATGAGTGTTCAGAATGTCTTCCAGCACGAGCTGGTGTACACCGAACAGCTCGCCAATCTCTTCCACCACAGCGACATTTGCCAGGCCCTCAACAATGACCCAGGTCACCGTGTCACTGTGGCGAAAGGGCAGTAGGTCACTCACGGATGTAATACCGATTTCGGCCACATTCTCTTTGCTGTAGTCGATAACGGAGATGGTGGTTTCCTCCACCCGTACATCGCCAACATGAACCAGTGATCCTGGCGGCAGGCCAGTTTTGTGTGAGGGGCGATTGCGGTGTCTCATAGTGTGATCCATAACGTAGTGTTGATGGCGGTTGCTGGTAAGATAGTACGCGCAAATTCGAGGTGTGAGTACAGCCTGGTCCTGGGAGTCTCGCACCAAGCTGTGGCAGAATAGCTCATACTGGGTGCAGGCTCGAGCCGACCCCTGGCTAAACAGGAAGACAATATATGACCGATACAAGCACCTATGTGCCGTCCAAAGTCTGGACGTGGGATAAAGAGAATGGCGGCAAGTTCGCTAATATTAACCGTCCGGTGTCCGGCGCCATCAGCGATAAAGCGCTGCCTGTCGGCGAGCATCCGCTACAGCTTTACTCACTGGCTACCCCCAACGGCGTGAAGGTGACCGTGATGCTTGAGGAATTACTGGAGTTGGGCAAGCACGATGCCGAATATGATGCCTACCTCGTCAATATCAGCGAGGGGGAGCAGTTTGGCAGTGGGTTTGTTGCTATCAATCCGAATTCGAAAATACCGGCGTTGATGGATCGCAGTACCAATCCACCTACCCGGGTCTTCGAATCCGGTGCGATTCTGCTCTACCTCGCGGAAAAATATGATGCCTTCTATCCCAAGACCTTGCCGGCCAGGTCAGAGTGCCAATCCTGGTTGATGTGGCAGATGGGCAGTGCGGCTTTCCTCGGCGGCGGTTTTGGCCATTTCTATGCTTATGCTCCGGAAAAACTCAAATACCCTATCGATCGCTACGCCATGGAGGTCAAGCGTCAACTGGACGTGCTAGACACGCACCTCGCGACCAGCCGCTTCCTGGCAGGCGATGAATACACGATCGCGGATATGGCCACCTGCCCCTGGTATGGTGCTGTTGTTCTGCATGATATCTATGATGCCGCCGAATTTCTGGATGTTGCGTCTTACACGAACGTTATTCGCTGGGCGCAGGAGATCGAGGAGCGTCCCGCGTACCAGCGGGGCAGGCGGGTCAATCGAGCATGGGGTCCGGAAGAGCTACAGCTTATTGAGCGTCATAGCGCGAGTGATTTTGACAAGAGCAACTGATAATACTCGCCCGCTTCATCCGCAATTTTCTGCTGCAGCGGGCTCAGGTTCACATCTGGTGCAGTAAAAGTTTGAAATCCCGTGGACTTCTCCACCACCTCATACCAGTGCGCTGCCCAAACACCGTCGCTATCCCGGCGGCCTTTGGGCCAGCTCAGCATTTTCTCTGAATACCCGATACCAAAGTGTGTGCAGAGCGCGCGCAGATGCCGCTCCGGATTCAGCAGGAATTGCGCCGCATCGACGACCGGGATTTGCTGCCCCGTGATGTCGGCGATTTCGTTGTACAACTCGAACTGGCGCCGTATGCCGATATCGTCCTGGGTGAGAGTGTCGCGCTTTTTGGAATAGGAATTCACCACGTATACCGGGTCGCGGATCAGGAAGCAGTTACTCAGGTGGCCGGTCCAGCCCAGGTCGATATCTGGCAGCATATGGTGTGTCATGTGCTTCTGGTAGACAACAGCGACACTCTCACGCTCTGCCGACAACGTGTTGGCGACGGCTCTCCAGTCGGTGGGCTGGCTGGCTATGACTTCCCGGTTCATGGGGTGCTCAATGCCGGTGGTGTGCAAATACCAGGCATAGAATGGTTCGTCTATCACCTGGGTGTCATCCCGGTTTTCGAAGGATCGCATCATCGCCGTTGAGATGTTGCGCGGCCCTGACCACATCGCAATCCGAACGGTCACAACTGCCCGGTCTCCCGCTCGATCTTGTCCAGGTAGAGGCTGCGCAGTCTCGCCACCATCTCGCCCGGCGCCCCATTGCTAATAGTCCGGCCATCAACTTCCACTGCGGGCGCTACGCCGGCAAATGTGCCTGTCACAAATGCCTCGTCTGCGCCGTAGACATCGGTGAGACTGAAGTTTCTCTCAAACGCAGGAATACCGTTGTCGCGGCACAGGTTTAGAATACTTCTGCGGGTAATCCCGTCGAGACAGTAGTCTCCCGATGAGGTCCACACCTCGCCGTCGCGTACGATAAAAAAATGTGTGGAGTTACAGGTGGCCACAAACCCGTGAGGGTCCAGCATCAGAGCCTCGTCTGCACCGGCTTTGGCGGCCTGGATACATGCTGTGATGCAGTTGAGCTTGGAGTGTGTGTTCAGCTTTGGGTCCTGCACGTCCGGGTAACCGCGTCTGACGTGAACGGTAAATAAACGGATACCCGCCTCAATGGTGGCCTCCACCGGTGCCTTGTATTCCGGGATAATCACCACCGTTGGTGGCGTGATGGTCATTCTGGGGTCCTGGTATGGAGTAGACTTTATGCCGCGAGTCACCATCAGACGGATATGCACGCCGGATTCCATATTGTTGGCCTGGCAGGTTTGATAAACCCGGTCCAGCATGTCTTGTGGCCCGATTTCCATCTCCATATCGAGCGCCTTGGCGCCCTCATACAGGCGCCGCATATGTTCTTTGGCGAACAATACCTTGCCTTTGTGAAATCGCAGGCCCTCCCATATGCCGTCGCCAAGAATATAGCCCGAGTCGAATACCGACACCTTGGCCTCCTCTCGAGGGAACATGTCGCCGTTGATATTGATGTGTATGGTCTCGTTCCTCGGGTCCTGCTGGTGCTCGTGTGTGCCCTGTGCCATAAGATGGTAATCCCCTGCTTGTGTATCCGCCGGTAGGTTCCCGGCACAATGAGTATATAGGCAAGTTTGGCCGCTTTGAACGCCAGCTGATTTCCAGTATGGCTTCAGCGCTGGCCTTTACTGCATTACTCTGTGCCATGCACAACAGTCGAAATCCGGAGGCACCTCACATGCAAAGGATAATAACGGTAATTTTCGTGTGGCAGCTGGCGCACTCTAGAGTTCGAAGCGGTAGCGTCGCAGCCATATCGTTACCCAGACCGCCGCCGCTGCAAACAGAATGCCGCCGCCCATTTTAAGAAAATCGACGTGCAGCCACTCGTTGCCCCTGAAGTAGAAAGCCACGGCATCATCTTCGGCGGTGTAGTGCGGAAAATGCTGGCTTACGGCTGAGCCCACCAGGTCGCTGCCCAGAAACAGTTGCTCCAGCAGTACCAGCGCAAGCACCGGTGCTACCGCCAGCATAAAGGGTGAGCGTCTGGCACCGGCTGAGGCCAGCAGAATCCATGCGTAAAGTGGTGCGAGCCAGAGCGCCGTTATCAGCCAGCCTGCCAGTGGGCTCACCAACAGCGGCAGGAAATCGATATTACCCAGGATGGTTTCGTAGGGATTTTTGCCCAGGCGCAACATCAGCAGCATGGACAGCGCGGTGGTGATGAGTTGGGTAAGCAAAGACATGACAATGTAGATAAGCGGCGCCGCCACAAAGGCGACCAGCAGCTTAGCAACGACCTGCTCCGCATCAGACACCGGCATCGACTTCCAGAACAGGATGGAGCGGTCTTTGCGATCGTTGTAAAGGCAGCCCAACAGGTAGTTTATGGTGACGGCCACCAGTATCAGTATCATGAAGCTATGCAGGATATTCAGCATCGGGTTGATCGTTCCCCCGTCGTCCACATCGTCTTTATTTGAACCGGCCCTGTCCGGTTTTCCCGCGGGATCAAAGTTCCAGCCACGAGAGAAGTTCCAGTCTTCTTCGGCAATGGGTTCTTGCTGTTGGCTAATTTGAAAGTCCTGGTATGTTGTGTCTCCGTCCTGATCCATTTCGATCGTTATCTGGACCTGCTTGCTGCCTTCGGACACAACCGTGTCCATGACCACCTGGCCTATGTAGGAAATACGGTCTGCCAGCAAAATACTGGACAGCATCACAAGGGTGAGCGTGGCTGCGATGGCAATGGGTGTGATAACCAGGGAATTGCGGTACTCCCGAAGCTCTCTGACTACCAGTGTGTACATGCGTGATTTCGGGCGTTTATTCATGGTCTGAGCTCCCCGCCACTTTGGCCACGAACAGATTACTGACCGAGGGTGTTCGCAGCTCGCCAAGAGGGCTCAGCAGTGATTGATCGGTATGCTCGTAGATGATGGCCTGGCCACCGAGAATATTGCGAGAGCCAATATGGGGGATAGCCCGGGCTTTTGCCGCGGCTTCGCCTACGGCATGCAACTCGGTATAGTCCTCTTCGATTTCGCTAAGGGCTTTGTTCATGACGACTTTTCCGCGATTCATAAAGACCACGTGAGTGAGGATATTTTCCACTTCCTCTACCTGGTGTGTTGAGATGATGATGGTGCGATCACCAAAAAAATAATCGTTGAGCAATTGGTCAAAAAACCGTTTTCGAAACAGGATATCCAGCCCCAGAGTGGGTTCGTCGAGAACCAGTAGTCGCGCGTCAATCGCCATAACCATTGCCAGGTGAAGCTGGACAGTCATGCCCTTCGACAATTCCCTGATTTTTCTATTCAGACCTACATCGGTGGTTTGCAGAAACCGCTCAGCAGCGCCCCGGTCGAAATTCAAATGAACGCCGGCAACGTAATCCAGTAGCTGTTTGACTTTCATCCAGCCCGGCAGTACTGAGGTATCTGCGATAAAGCTGACAATCTTCATGAGCTCCGCGCGCTGCTGCCGTGGATTAACGCCCAGCACCTCGAGGTCGCCCCGGTACGCGGATAAACCTAGTAGCGCACGCAACAGGCTGGTTTTGCCTGCCCCGTTGGGGCCGATCAGGCCCACCACTGCTCCTGCGGGTATCTCAAGATCGATATTGTCCACCGCCTTGAGTCGGCCAAATGTGCGACTCAGTCCGTGTGCCTGGACCATAGCGTGGCTCATGATGTACTCCCGCTACTTCTTAGTAGCTCAATTATTTTGTCGAGATCTAACCCCAGCATAGCGGCTCGTTCCGCAAAGGCGGGAAGTTCCTCGTTGATAAATTGTTGTTGTTCCTGACGGGTGAGGTCGCTGCGGGCGCCCTCAGTGACATACATGCCCAGACCTCGGCGCATCTGCAGCAGACCCAGCTCTACCAGTTCCTGGTAGGCCTTGCCCACCGTCAGGTGGTTTACCTGGTAGTCCGCCGCCACCTGCCGCACTGAGGGTATGGCCTCGCCTTCAACGAATGTGCCATCCATTATTCTTTCCACTACCAACTCCTTCAGTTGTCGATAGATCGGCTGATTCTCTTTCCATTCGTAGGTCACACAGCCTCCAGGCGCGGTGGTGGCAGGCTATCGATTCTGCCGGTGCAGTCCGCCTGAGCCCAGGACAGTCTTTTCGATGGTGGGGTTGCCACGATAGTAAATCTCCCCACTGCCCATGATGTTGGCTACTATGCTTGAGCTCTCGCCCAGACTGCCGGTACCGGAGCCCACAATGTTGACCTCGACCTTGTTTGCATCAAGTTTTTCAAAGTCTATGTCACCGGCTCCGACGATATTCATCGTCAGCTTCGCGGCGGATGCCGGCTTGTCCAGATCGATATCTCCAGAGCCGTTCAGGGAGGCGCTCAGGTTTTCAACCTCCAGCTCTCCCAGTTCAATATCCCCTGAGCCGGCCTGCACAAGTGTCAGTGAGTGAGCTGTCAGTTGCGCCAGCTGAATGTCGCCGGAGCCGGTGGCGGCGACTTTCACGCTCTGGCCATTAACGGCGAAGAATTTCATGTCGCCGGAGCCTTCCAGCGCGATGGACAGGTCGCTCACCTCCAGAGGTTTAACATATACGTCTCCAGACCCGGTTAATTGTACCGAGCGCAACACTGGCAGGGTCAGTTTAAACTTCGTCTTAGAAAAGTCGCGGTCAGCGCGTTCCCCCGCCTCGCTTCTGCCGAGAATAAGTGTGGTGCCCTGTACAAAAAAAGGCTGCTGTTGCAGGCTCTGAGGGTCGCCACGAAGTAACAGCAAAGTGGGCTCTCCCTGGCTGATTTCGGCCTCTACTGGGCCATAGACCAGTACGCTGTCCACCGCCAGGTTGTCCACCCGCAAGGTTTCTTCTGCGGCGACACAGGCCAGCGGCGCAAACAGGAAAACGAATAGCAATAATCGTTTCATAATGACCTCTCTTTCCCAGATTAGGTGAATATCAATGTTATGGTGATATACATAACTATAACGCCAGTATTGAAAAATGCAATACTTGTTTGTCGCATAGTGCGTTACATTTCTCACGCAGCGCCGGTCCAGTCAGTGATTGCTGTCCGCTGTCCGCCAAACTAACTCAGGAGATCAGGGTGACATATTGTTTAGGCATTAAAGTTAATCAGGGTATTGTGATGGTGTCTGATTCCCGCACCAGCGCGGGAGTCGACAATATAAGTACCTACAGCAAAATGTGGCGGTTCGGGGTGCCCGGCGAGCGTCAGTTTGTGCTCTGTAGCGCGGGTAATCTGGCGACTACCCAGTCAGCCATCGCGATAATCGAGCGAGATATCCGCGAAAATGCAAAGACCAGCTTGCTGACTGTGCTGGATCTGAACATGGCCTCGGAATACATCGGCCGGGTGAATGTTGAAAGCCAACAGCAAAACACCGGCGGCGGAGCGCTTTTCGAATCGACATTTCTGTTGGCAGGGGAAGTAAAAGGCGCGCCCTGTAGTCTGCATATGATTTATTCACAGGGCAATTCTATCGAGTGCTCCACGCAGGTACCCTTCCTTCAGATAGGTGAGACAAAATACGGCAAGCCTATTCTCGACCGGGTTCTCCAACAGGACACCTCACTCGAACGCGCCGCCCTGTGCGGACTGGTGTCCATGGAGGCGACCATTCGCAGCAACCTGACGGTCGGTCCGCCGGTGGAACTTTATCTGCTGGAGGCGGGAGGCTTGCGGCCGGGTCGTTATTTGTCGTTTGATGAGGACGATAATTACCTGCGCGAACTGCGCCAGTCCTGGAACGCGCTGATGCATGAATCGTTTGATAAGCTGCAGCCATTGAGCTTCCCGGCATGACCGGAGCCTCTGATGCAAAGATATTGAACGTGTTGGCATGAAAGTGGTTGATATACACACAAGGAAGGTCACACAGCGGCTGACGGATGCCCGGTTCAACTCTATCGATATTCCCGAGCTTATCGGTCTGTGCAAAGGCGTTCTCGCTGATGGCACCATCAATCTGGCAGAGGCAGAATTTATTCTGAGCTGGCTCAATAACCGCAGTGACGTTCTCCAGACCTGGCCTGCCGACGAGCTTCATGGGCTGCTTGGAGTGGTACTCGAAGACGGCCAGCTGACGAACCAGGAAGAGGCGGAGTTGATTGATCTGCTGGAAGAAATCACCGGTGAGCCGGTGTCGGTATTGTTTTACTAGGCGCGGCTATTTCCCCATGTTGCTGTCCAGAATCATTGGTCCGCTACCCGCTGCAGCCGGTAAGTGAATCCCTCAGACGTTCCAGGTGGACAATTCCAGCGTTGAGTTCTTCGTGCCAGCGAGAAGGAATTTTTCCCGGTCTCTGGTTGTGCGAGACATTCCCGCGGCTGTCGCCGAATTCCAGGCGGCCAGGGCGGCGGCTACCGCGCTCCAGCATTTCCTGTTTTGTGATAGGGAAGTCGGGGAGAACGCGCCAGGGCGCGGGGTTATCTGGAAAACTGAAAAAGACTGACTATCTGGGGCTTCAAAGATGCAACTGACAGCCGAACACTTTCCGTTCACCTGCACACTGCAAGCCCGGGTGATGCAGCACTTCGCGGATCGCTTTTCGCCTATCGACGCCGACCCGGCGATGGATGCGGAGGAACTGCGCACCTATCTGCGCAACATGGACTACGATTCGTTCTACCCGACGGGTGGGGTTCTTGCCCAGACCGAGGCCATTGGTGACCCAGCACCTGGGTCGATATCTTGAAGGCCAGTGGTTTATTCTTAATATCGATGACAGCTCCCCTCTTCGTGCGATGTTGGCACTGCGTCTGGAGCGACAAAAGGCGAAATTGGAGCGACTCGAACAGGAACGCCAGCTGCAGGAACAGCAAGCGATCGAAAATGAGCAGCGCGAGATGGCAGAGGCGGAGCAGGAGCGCTTGCATTTGCGCTGTGAGTTGGAGGAAACGAAACGGCTGCAGCTAAAGTGGGAGGAGGTTACCCGCAGGGTCTTTGGCGGGGTAGAAGTCGAACGCCAACAAGCTGGGCGCGGGTACGCAGGGGGCGCTGACAAGCCGGCTGATGACCCCGGTTTGAATATCCCCAGGTGTACATGGCTGGGTTTTCGCGACGGCGACGGCGGGGACGTGGTGCTGGCACGGCTTGCCGTGCACGACCGTGAGCCGATTCCCGCCACCGGTGCAGAGCCCGCCTGGGCGGCAGGCTTTGTCCTGTTCAATGCAGCAGAATCGGATATTGAAAGCTGGGCCTCTCTTATTACAGCCATGGAAAGCTGATTCAGCTTATTTGTCGTGGTCTTCTTCATGGGTGCGGGGGTCCATTTCGAAAACGGTAGGGGTGGTTGTATCTGCCGCAGCGCGAAACGGCTCAACTTCTACCTCCACCGGCAGTGTATGCATGTGCCGACGTACCAGAATAATCATGAAAGTAATAAACAGGCAGGCAGCGGTAAACACGAACAGGCCGGGAGCCCCCAGGTAGCGCATGGTCAATGACGCGAGTGGCGCGCCTATCGCTGAACATAACCCCAGGGTAAGTAGCATTCCGCTGCCGACCATCACAAATTCCTCAGGTTCAGCGCTGTCATTGGCGTGAGCCAGGCAGATGGCATATTGAGTCATAACCATGCCGCCCCAAAAGAAGGCCAGTACGCACAACAGCCAGGCACTGTGCTGCGGAAATAGTGTCGGAAGCAGTACCATCAGCGAGGATACCAGCGCACCGCCGAAGGCGGCTGCGGCAACAACGATGCGTCGGTCTATGTGGTCAGAGAGGCGGCCCAGAGGTAGTTGAAATACCGCGCCGCCAAATACCGTTGCACTCATGAATACTGTGAGCTGCAATGTCTCCAGGCCCTGCATCTTGGCGAACAAGGGCCCTAGTGACCAGAAGGCTCCGGTAACCAGGCCGGAGGCCGCAGCGCCAACCAGACCGATATGAGAGAGCTGCCAGACTCTGCGCAAACTGATCTTCACATTCTGCAATGGCGCGGGCGCCAGTGCCAGGGTAAGTGATACCGGAATTATCGCCACAGACAGGAGCACTGCTGCCAAGGCGAAAATATAGAATGGGTCCGGTAAAACAAGGTTCATCAGCTGCTGACCGACCGTAATCATCAATAGATTGATCACGGTGTATATAGAGAGCAGTGTGCCGCGATTTTCCCCGGTGGCGCGTTCGTTGAGCCAACTTTCGATGATCATGTACAGCCCGGAAATGGCAGCACCCACCAGGAACCGCAGCAATAACCAGCCGACAAACGCAGATAGCATCGGAAAAACCAGCACCAATGCAGAATACGACGTTGCCAGCACGGCAAAGCTGCGAATATGCCCAACTCGCCTGACTGCGAAGGGCGCGAGCAAACAACCGGAGACAAATCCAAGAAAATATGCGGAGCCGGTCAAGGCCACTTGTGTATCGGAAAATCCCGCGCTCGCGGCTGCAATAGGCAGCATGGTGAGCAACAAACCGTGCCCCACCAGCAAAAGGGCATCGGACAACAGTAGCGCTGCTATGGGAATTAATACTGGCAGCATTCCTGCTCTCCGTTAGTTGCGATAAAGCCCTGCAAGGCTGATATTCTCACCCACCCCTACAGAATACCTGCCAATAAGGTGGCCGTGCCGAGGAAGGCCATAAACCCGGCTATATCTGTGACGGTGGTCAGGATTATAGAGGAGGCAGTGGCGGGATCCTGCCCCAGGCGGGAAAGAATCATCGGTACCAGAGCTCCTGAGATGCCTGCCATTATCATAGCAGTTATCATGGCGATGGCGATAACCAGGGCCAGCCCCCAGGACTGGCTCCAGACCCACACGCCCAACCCGCAGGTCAGCGCCAGGGCGGTACCGTTGATCAGGCCTATCTGCACCTCCTTGCTCAACACAGCTCGCCAGTGCAGCGTGCTGATCTCCCTCAGTGCCAGGCCGCGCATGGTGACAGCCAGGGCCTGGGAGCCGGCGTTCCCGGATTGTCCTGCCACTACCGGCAACAGTATGGCCAGCGCAGTGAACTGGGCGATGGTCGATTCAAACAGGCCCACCACGGCGGCGGCGAGAAAAGCCGTCAGCAGGTTGATGTGCAACCAGACCAGCCGACGTTTGACGGCGAACAGAGGTGTAGACAGCGCGCGCTCATCAGCACTGACACCTACCATGCGCTGGATGTCGGCTGTAGCTGCTTCTTCCGCTGCCTGGAAGAGATTACCGTAACGAATGATGCCAAGGAGCTTGAAGTCATGGTCGACAACCGGGATGGAATCCACCCGGCTTCGGTCGAAGGACTCCACCAGGTCGGCTTCTGTCGACGTCAACCGGGCGACTTCCTGCACTGTGTTTAACAGTTCGGACATTAACGTTTCAGGTTCAGCCAGGGCCATATCCTGCAGATCGACGCGGCCAGCGAGCACATCGCCTTCTGTGACCACGTAGAGTGACCGCACCCGCTGTGCTTTGGACCTGCGTAATTCTGCCAGCGCCTCGCCGACCGTCTGGTCTATACGATAGCGCGCCAGCAGCCTATCCATGAGGCGGCCAGCTGTGCGATCGGGGAACTCGAGCAGTTCCAGGTATTCGTTCCGGATACCGTGTGGCAAACTATCCAGTGCGGCTCGCTGTTCATTCTCTGACAGACTGCGAAGAATCAGCATGGCAGTACGGATGCTTGCCGATGCGAGTACTTTTCCCTGGCGTTCCAGATCGAGAGATAGAAATAGCGGTTTTAAAAGGCCTGGGTCGATCTGTTCCAGCAGTCGGCTGAAACTCTCTGCCGATAACTGGTCCAAACCACTGGGGAGATCTTCCAGGCCTTCGACGACACGCGCGGCGTCCTCTGGATGCTCCCGAACAAAATGCTCACGCAACTCGTCCTGGAGTCTCATTTTGGTCTACCCAGGACGGATTCCAGTACCCGGGCACAGAGGCTCAAGTAAGCGCTGGCGAGTTCAGAAAGTACTCGTTCGAAATTGAATTCCAGCGGCGTAGAGTCACCTGCGACCCGCTCCAGAGCCGCGCGGTTGACCACGCCGAGGATACGATGCCTGCTGTCGACCACGGGCAGCTCTGAGTACTTCATCCATTGTCGAGCGGTGAGAGCTGTGCTGGCCGCAGTATTGCCATTGAGCGGCTCGACATTGGTGGCAACCTGTCCCACCGGCCTGGCGCGATTTCTTCGGGAATAAGCTGCCGTCAGGCTCAGGATGCCGTAGTACTTTCCCTGTTGGTTAATCACGAGCACGGGTCGCGGACTGGTATCGGTACTGGCGGACAGTTGCTCACAGAATACTCGACAGCTGGTATTTTCCGGCACTCTGATGAAGTCCGTGGTGACCAGGGAAGCCACACTATAGGACGGAAATTCCAGCAACTCGTAAAGCGACCGGCGCTCCGGCGCTGGCACGGCATCAAGTATACTGGCGTAGCGGGACTCGTTCAGGTGGGATACGAGCGCCACTGCCTCGTCGGTTTTCGCCGCCCTGAGCATCCGGGCCAGCAGCGCCGGGTCGACCGTTCCAAGCAGACCGCTAAGCTGCCAACTGGGCAGGCGTGCCGCGAGACTGGCTGCAGAAGCCACGGGCAGGCTTTGCAGCATCGCAGATAATTCCTGCAGCTCGGTGTTGGCGAGCAAGGACGCCATTTCGTCCGGCCTGTCGGACGCGAACTGCAGCAGCAGTGGGTCAACCGGTTCCGTCATTACCTGAATCATCCTCGTTGACAAGAAGTATTTCGGAGTTAACAAAACAGGCCGTGGGCAATGTCAGCAGCCCTTCTTTCGCCTCTAAAACCACCGCAGTGCTCAAAATCTCTATAATCCGGCCCTGTGCGCCATTGACCCTGATGGTGTCCCCTACCCGATAGCGGTCCAGTGCTCTTCTGGCCAAAAGGTTTTCCACCAGCTGCCGGCTGCCAAGGGCGAAGGCAAGTGAGAGGCCGCCAAAGAAAAATGCCAGCAGAATCACCATCACGTTAGAGATGAAGGAAATATCGATCGAGGTTTGTGCCAGACCTGTCAGTACCGCCGCAGTGACAATCAATAACTGGGCAAAGCGGGGCACCAGGTGGTCAGAGTGGACCCCCATCAAGCCTGCCAGCAGGCTCCGAATGACCACACCGATCAGATAGCCAGAGAGTATGATGAGACCGCCCAGGATGAATTGCGGGACGTACTGTAGTAGCAGCGAGAGCCATTCCTTCACCACGGAAATACTCAGGGTCTGGAGCGAGGCGAGCAGGAAGATGACCAGCGTGCCATAGTACGCGGTGGCGCGAAGAACCTGCCGCAGAACTCGCAGATCAAAATGCTCCAGCTTCTGGGGCGCTCGGTGGCGTAGATAACCCTCCAGCGAGATGAGCCAGCGATCCATCAGCCTGGACAAAAGTCCGGCGGCCAAAAAACCCAAAACGGCAATGAATATCGCCAGAATTTCTGGATTATCCTTCAGTAAATCAGACAACATATGGTTGCTACCCTCAGCAGGTCTTTGCTGATAGTAATACCCGATGTAGGGTAACGCCAGTGGCAGCAAGCCCGTGCCCCCAATTCCCGCAAACTTTGGGCGTTTGGTAGCTGGACAAGGTGGGGAATGGAATCCGCTGCGAACATCAACATTGCTGACAATGCCCTGTGGTATGATCAATCAATTGTGATTTTTCGGGCCTGAATCTATCCGGGCTTACTCTTCAGAAGTGAGGCTATAGAATTGAAACTTGCCATCCTGTCATGCAGCCCCAATGCGTATAGTACACGTCGGCTAAAAGAGGCGGCGGAACAGCGCGGTCACCATGCGAAGGTGCTGAACACCTTAAAATTTGCTATCGATCTAGAGCGTGGTTCGCCTGATCTGTATTTTCGGCAAAAGCCGTTAAGTACATATGATGCAGTGTTGCCGAGAATCGGCGCCTCGATAACATATTACGGTACCGCTGTGGTCAGGCAGTTCCAGGAGATGGACGTGTTCTGCGCCAATACCGCCCACGGCATCACCAATTCACGTGACAAACTGCGTAGCTTACAGATACTGAGTCGGCATCATGTTGGCCTTCCACGGACGACTTTTGTACGTGACAAGAAGGATGTATTGCCGGCCATTAAGCGAATTGGTGGCGCTCCGGTGGTTATTAAACTGATTGAGGGGACGCAGGGGATCGGTGTGCTCCTCGCCGATACGGTCAAGCAGGCAGAATCAATTATTGAGCTACTGCAGAGTCAGAAGCAGAATGTGCTGATCCAGAAATTTGTCGCTGAAAGCAAAGGCAAGGATGTCAGGGCATTTGTTGTTGGTGATCAGGTTGTCGCAGCCATGAGACGGGTTGCTCAAGGGCAGGAATTCCGCAGTAATGTTCACCGCGGTGGGGTCGCTGAGCCAGTAGAGCTGGACGAGCAGTATCGCGAGACTGCCGTCAGGTGCACTCAGATTCTTGGGTTACGAGTTGCCGGAGTGGATATGCTGGAGGGCAAGGATGGTCCTCAGGTAATGGAGGTAAACTCATCCCCTGGCCTGGAAGGCATTGAAAAATGTACTGAGCTCGATGTCGCCGGGGCGGTGATTGACTACATCGCGGCTCAGGTCGATTTCCCCGAAATTGATGTCAGGCAGCGATTGACTGTTAGTAAAGGTTACGGCGTGAGTGAGATATATGTGCCGGAAGGGTCCAGGTTTATCGGCCAGACGATTGTTGAAACTCAACTGTCAGAACGCGATATCAATATCCTGACCTTGTATCGTGGCGCCAAGGTTATTCCCAACCCACGGAAAGACCGTGTGCTCGAACCGGGCGACAAGCTGTTGTGCTTTGGCAAACTCGAATCCATGAGGGGAATGATTCCCGCTCGCACAAGGCGCAGGCGTCGGCCGGTAGTACAGGAACTGGATACACATGTAGGCGAAGAAAAATAAACGGGGAACTCTATTGTGTCTGTGATAAATGAGCCAACGGTTATAGGTTGGCGGGAGTGGATAGGCTTTCCCGGCCTTGGAATTTTTCAGATAAAGGCCAAGGTCGATACTGGCGCTCGCACCAGTTGCCTGCATGCATTTCTGGTGGAGCCTTTCGATCGCGACGGTGAGTTATGGGTGCGATTTGATATCCACCCCAATCAACGTAATACCAGTAAGGTGCTCAGTTGCATGGCGCCGGTAATGGACCGGCGGCTGGTGAGAGATTCAGGAGGGCACGAAGAATTACGCTATGTTGTCCAGACGGAGGTATCGATAGGCGACCGCGCACACAAGGTGGAAGTGACACTGACTGATCGGGATTCAATGAAGTTCAGAGTGTTACTGGGGCGCACAGCGATGGAGGGGCAGTATGTGGTTGATCCAGGAAAATCATATTTAATGGGTAGAAAAAAGCGCAATGTCAAAAAGGAAGAGACCCCTGTAGGTAGCAAATGAAATCTATGCTCAACAGTGGCCGGCCTATGTCTGCGTTCCGTAATCAGAGCAGTGTTTCTGGAAGTCATATATGACTGAGCTAACTATCGGGGGTATTGTCATTAAGCCGGGCGAGCATCGGGTTATTGATGTTCCTGTGGCGCCCATGTATACCCACGATGACCTTTCGATTACGGTGCAGGTTGTGCGTGGCAAGCGCGCGGGCCCTGTGCTGTTCATCAGCGCAGCCATACACGGCGATGAAATCAACGGTGTGGAAATTATACGACGTTTGCTCCAGCACAAGGCGCTCAAAAATCTTCGCGGTACCTTGCTGGCAATACCGATAGTGAATGTATACGGTTTCCTGAATCACACCCGCTACCTACCGGATGGCCGGGATCTTAATCGATCTTTTCCCGGCTCTGCCAAAGGTTCACTGACCGGACGTGTCGCCCATACCTTTGTTCAGGAAATTGTTAGTAAGTGTTCTCACGGTATAGATTTACACACCGGCTCGCGACACAGAAGTAACTTTCCCCAGATTCGCGCCGACCTGGACGACCCCCAGACCCGGACTATGACGGAGGCTTTTGGCGTGCCGCTGGCAATCGATGCCAAAATTCGAGACGGTTCCCTGCGTGCCTGTGCCGGTGAGGCGGGTATCCCCGTACTGCTCTACGAGGCGGGGGAGGCGCTTCGCTTCGAAGAGACGTATATCCGGGCCGGCGTAAAGGGGATTATCAATGTCATGCGAAGCATTGGGATGCTGCCCAAAACACGCAGTAAAAGGGCACCCCCCGCCCTGGTTATCAGTAATCAGACTGGCTGGGTACGCGCACCGGAAAGTGGCATTCTCAGAACGTTCGTACCGCTGGGCGGCAAGGTTGTCACCGGGCAAATAATGGCGATGGTTGCCGATCCCCTGGGCACCAGGGAGACAGCAATCCTGGCACCCAACGACGGCATGGTAATAGGGCGTACCAACTTACCGTTGGTTTATGAGGGTGATGCCACATTTCACATCGCCCAGTACGGCCGCAAGGTGGGGGCTGTCGAGAAACACGTGGAGCAATTCCAGGAGGAGCATTTGCCGGACGTTGTTGCCGAAGGCGCGGAAACGACCAGTGACGCGCCCATAGCCTGATGGTAGGCAACTGATAAGGCTATCACCCCTTGCGGATATCCGCTGTGTACTTGTACGCTACCGCATGACAGACCACAATTATTTTCTGCAAGCGCGCACTTGCATCGCCATGGCACCACCTGCAGCTGTCTTAACTCAAAGCCGAGCGGTTATTTCTTGGCTTTGTCGTCGATATAGGTGCGACCTGTTAACCCTGCGATCATGGCTAGCAGCTTACGGAACACAAAAGGCTTTATGACAAGGTCGTTCATGCCCGCTGCCAGGCCTTGCTCGCGGCCACTTGTGGCCGAGCCTGCAGTCATCCCTATGATGGGTAGACCCTTGAAGCGAGACTGGCTGCGAATTCGTGTACTGAGTTCATAACCGCCTATTTCAGGCATCTGAATGTCCGTCAGGACGCAGTCGACCGGGGTGGTCTCCAATATCTCGAGTGCTTCACGACCATTGTCAGCATTGAGTACAAGCATCCCCGCAATACTGAGTAATTCGTTGGCAACGGCCTGGTTAAATTCATCATCCTCTACCAGCAATACACGAAGTCCCTTTAAATCCTGACCGGAAGTGACGGCGGGTGGGGCTGTAGCGGCCTCCGCATTATCGGCTGGTTCACCCACACCCATCGCTACGGAGATCGCTCGTAGCAAAGATGGCAGCACAATCGGTTTGCTGATTGAGGCACTTATCACGGGATTGAGTGAATCTTCATTAAGGCCTTGCTCATCGCCGGTGCTGGTCATGGCGATGATCGCCGGTATGTTTTCCCCAATCTCCCGACATATCCAATCGAAAGAGCGGTTACCGTCAAGCTCATACGCAGACCAGTCGATCAGGGCAAGGTCAAATGCGCTACCGTTCTGCTGCCCCGTATTGAGGGCAGTTACCGCCTCGCCGCCGGAGCTTGTCAGGGTGGTATCGAAGCCCAACTGTTCAAGCATTGCTGCCAAAGACGCCAGTGCGGCCCTGTTATCGTCCAGCACGAGTATCCTTTTTCCCGCCAGCTCTGGCGATAAGCGCAAAGACGTTGCGCCTGGCGCATTGGCGTAGCTGAATGGCACTATGAATGCGAAAGTGCTACCAACCCCCGGCTCGCTCTCCACGGTGATATCACCGCCCATCATTGCGACCAGCCGCGTGGATATCATCAGCCCAAGTCCGGTGCCGCCAAAGCGGCGGGAAGTCGAGATATCAGCCTGGGTAAAAGGTTCGAACAGCAAGGCCTGTGTCGCTGGTTCGATACCAATGCCAGTGTCGCGGACGGCAAACCGCAGCGACATCTGGCCGCCACTACTGTGTAGCGATTTCACCGACAGTGTGATCTCGCCGCTGCTGGTGAATTTGATTGCGTTATCCACCAGGTTTACCAACACCTGCGTCAGGCGCATGGGGTCGCCGATCAGGTGGGCTTGAAGTTGTGGATCTATCTCGAAGATAAGCTCCAGTTGTTTCTTTTGGGCGTCAAATGCCAGGGTGTTTGCCACTTCGTCCACTACGGAATACAAATTGAATGGAATGGATTCCAGTCTAAGTTCAGCTGCCTCCATTTTGGTGTAGTCCAGAACGTCATTTACCACGTGGGATAAGAGTTCCGCCGACTGGCGCGCACTTTTCAGGTACTTGTTTTGTTGTTGCGACAGTTGGGTCTTGAAGGTCAAGTCCAGCATTCCAATAAGGGCGCTGACCGGAGTACGTATCTCGTGAGTGATCATCGCCAGGAAAGTGGTCTTTGCCGCGTTGGCCGCCTCTGCCTCTTCCCGTGCGCTGATCAGTTCTGCTTCATACGCTTTTCTCTCGGTAACATCTGCCACTGAACCGTGAGCTCTGACTGCATGACCGTCGGCACTGGTTATCACCACGCCTTCACAGAGAACTGTTTTCACTGTCCCATCAGGCACGATAATACGAAATTCGAAAGGAGCCAGATTTCCGCCGGACCTGGCCTTGGAAAAAGTCGCACAAACTCTGTCCTTATCGTCAGGGTGTAGTCGGGACCACCAAATTTCGTGGTCTAGCCCGCTCTCCGGGTCTACTCTCCAGATACGGTACATCTCCTCCGAGCTGCTGAGAGATGGGGGTGTCTCGCGCCACTCCCAACTTCCCAGGTGAGCCCTTTTTTGAGCTTCCTGCAGCAGGTAATCATTCGTTTCAAGTATCTCGACCTGCTGTTTGAGTTGCTGGTTCAAGCCTGTCACGACCAGCAGAGATATAATGCCGATGAGACCAGAAACGAAAATCAGGATATAAACTGCCCAACCAAAAGCGCTCAGGAAAGGTTGATCAAACTCCGCACTACTGGAAAAAAATACCTGATATTTCTGGCCAAAAAATTGCGTCTCGACGCTGCGCACAAACAATGCATCACTTCGATATGCAGCATTACTACTGCCTCCAAGTTGGATTTGCGTGCCGTCCAAATCCAGGCGAAACCCATAGTCTTTCCCGTTTGTTTTGTCGTGAATAAACTGCAGTAATTTGTCAAATTCAAATTCAAATGCGATATTAGCTATGCCCATCAAATCAGTGGGCTTTCCCTCTCCTTTCGGGAACGAGTGATTCTGCCGGTAGACCGGATAGTAAACCGATACGCCGGTGTCGTTTCCGGACTCCTGAAGCAGCGCAAATGGGGGCGTAGCCATAGCAGTACCGCTCGCAATGGCCTGCTCTACGGTACTAGCCACTACCGGGTGTGTGCTTAAATCCAGGCCGAGCGCGGCTCTGTTTTCTTCCAGTGGGTAGACATTCAGAATGGGTAGGTAGTACTCCTGCCTGGGTGCGGCAACAGCATTACCGCCAGTGTCAGTCAGTTTTTTGATCTGGTATAAGGGATGCACCTGTTCTTTTGCAAGCCGCAAAAAGGGATTGAGGTTGCGATAGGGTATATAGGGTGCCCAGTTGATGGATCGCCAGAAAATGTGTTTTGGCTGCACATCGTTCATGAACGTACGAAAGTCTGCTGGCAGTGTACTTTCAGTGCTGCGGTACAGCCCGGCAATAGCGCGCAGTAATTCGTTGGCGACATTTTCGGTGAGTGCGAGCTCCTTCAGGAAACCGGAAGTGTTGTCATTGAACTCGTTTTGCTTTTCGTTCTTGAACTGGGTGGTAGAGATCATAAATGCCGTTCTCACCAGCACAAAAAGCACAAGCGCCGGAATTAGCACTTTCCAGCGATCGGATATCGTGTCGAACACATCGTTCTGAATCAACAACAAGAATATGGGAGTAAAATACATTACCCCCAGACTGTTCCCTAGCCAGCCTGTAAAATTGAGGGAAAAAGCCTCCAGCAGTGTCAGGTCCTGGCTCAGCACAGCCCATGCAACCTCTACCGAACTGCCGAAGAGACAGCCGACCGGCCCTGACAGCAGAAGGAACCGGCAGACAGCGGTGAGAGAGGTGAGCTGTAGCGGCAGCGAGCAGAATCGACGTATCAGAGCGCCGCTTACAATTAGCTGGAGCACCGTACCGAGGGAGAGTATTGCAGAATCTGTGAGTAGGTGACTCGAGTAAACTTCGAAACCGGTAATGGCATGGAGGAGGTGACTGCCCAGGGACGCCAGAAATATTCCAACCAGCGCGTATCGGCCGAGGATCAAGTAGATCGCCAGACCGAATCCGGCCAGTGCCCAAAAGGGACCGAGAATGCCGGAGCGGAGAAACAGCAGTGCTCCCAGTTGGGCCAGGCAACTGTAAATAACAAAACTCAGGATGAAAACGGAGGCGGGGTGCTTTCGCCAGTTGCTCATGAACTATCCTGATTGAGGGCTCATTGGTATCCGAAGGTTTGGCTGTGAATTGTAGTATAAACAGGGTATTGGATATATCTGATTTCCGCTAGCATAATAATGCCTGTCAAGGCGTGGGCAGTGGCATTAGCTTGGCGCTTGCCTTGCTAAAAGTCTGGGGCAGGCCGCATGTATAGATTCAGCTAACGTTTCACTTATACTAAACGTGATAGGCACCTTCCGTTCCAGCCTTAATTCTTACAATTACTGCGCAATTCTGTCAATGTACGCATTAATCTGACTACCCTATGCCTGCTCGGGACATTTATTAGAAGCGATTGTCTGGATGACTAGAATACTTTTACTATTAACGTGTCTTTGTTCCCTTTCTGCGCTTGCCAAGCAACCGAATATTGTTGTTATCCTCGCTGATGATATGGGGTATGCCGATGCCGGTTTTACCGGCGCGAAAGACATAAAAACACCTAACCTGGATATGTTAGCGCAGTCAGGGGTGGTCTTTGAGCGGGGGTATGTCACCCATCCTTTTTGTGGGCCAAGTCGCGCAGGCTTATTGGCTGGACGTTATCAACAGAGATTCGGTTTTGGTGTCAACCCGGCTTATGATCCAGCCAATACATTGATGGGGTTGGATCCAACCGAAAAGCTATTCCCTAAACGCCTGCAGGAGGTTGGTTATATAACGGGGGCTGTTGGGAAATGGCATATGGGGGCTGCAGATGGTTTTCATCCCAACCAACGCGGCTTTGACTATTTTTACGGCTTTTTGGGAGGTGGCCATGACTATTTCGATATTGATATCAGTCAACCAGTGAAGGAGGGGTATTTGCAAGGCCTTGTCCGTAATGAAAGTGTGGCCGACTTTGACGGGTACCTGACAACGGCTTTCAGCAGGGATGGGGTACAATTTATTGTAGACAACAAAGATAAACCATTTTTTCTGTATATGGCGTACAGCGCACCACACCAGCCACTGCAAGCGCCTGCTGAAGATATTGCTCGTTATGCGCATATTGCCGACAAAAGGCGCCGTATTTATGCAGCTATGGTTGATGTAATGGACCGCGGTATTGGTGAGATTATTGACGCGTTGAAAGCGAACGGGATTTATGAAAACACGCTGATTTTCTTTTTGAGTGACAACGGCGGTCCGCTAGCATCAGATTCAAATCCGGGTAAAAGTAATGGCTCATCAAATGCTCCCTTTAGAGGAGGGAAGGCCAACTTCTATGATGGTGGTGTCCACGTGCCATTTGTTGCCTCCTGGCCAGCGAAAATTCCAGCGGGTACACGATATCATTACCCGATTATTGCATTGGATATAGCCAGTACCGCTGTTGCCCAGGCCGGTGGCAGCCTGGGGTCTCCGGCGCTGGAAGGCGTTGATTTAATTCCGTTTGTTACCGGAGAAAAACGGGATGCACCGCATAATGCCTTGTTTTGGCGGAGCGGTGAAAGTGCCAAGAGTCACTGGTCCATACTCATTTCAGACAGCACCAAGTATTTGAAAGATAAAGATAGCAAAAAGCCGCAAATGTTTTATCTACCAGATGATGTAAGTGAATCGAATGACATTTTGACCGACAATGGCACGCTCGCTAAAGCGATGTATGAGCAATGGCAGCAATGGGATAAAGGCAATGTGCCAGACCGCTTTATGGGTTATAAACCCTACCATAGAGCACGGGACAGCTTTTTTGAAAAAGCTATCCCAAGTGAAGCGAAAAAGTCCGGCTACCAACCGAAAGTAGATGCCAGTTGGTAACCCTGTGTTGCATGGAACTTTAGCAAAAAAAGCGCTATATCTGTGCTGTGCAAACGGCGGAGAAATTGAATGGTTGCCGAATTGATAAAGTCTGTACTCAGCAACTTTACGCTGACGTTTCTGGTCATTGGGCCATCGCTCTTTTTGTGGGGGGCCGCCAGCGGTCTGGTCGCGCGCCATCGAGGCTTGAGCGACAAGTTTTGCGGGCTGCGCGGGATTGCCTCCCAGGATCGCTCTGCTGCTTTGGTACATTGCGGGAATGGTCTTCCCCTCTCGCGTTTTGCCGTCTTCCCAGGGTTTGAGTCTCGACGCTTCGGTGATCGATGGGCACGCTTCTTTCGATGTGATTCCGTAGGCAGGCACCCGTGTTGTGGTTACAACCTCGACCGAAAGCGGCTTGCGTGGCGTACGCAGAAGGAAATGTTGCGCTTCCAAGTGTAGATGCTCATAGACGGAGGACGTGACGACAACACGGCTCATGGTCTCAAAGAAGGCCTCGAGACTTTGTCTAAACGCCGTTGCAGCTTTGAAGATTACTTCTGGGTTGGTCAGGAAGTGACAATCCTCGCGCCAGAAAAGATGCAGGATATCTATCCCGGTGGACTGTTTTCCGGCATTTCTGGTGCGGATATGACTCACCGGCGGAACCCCATAGCACTTCAACCACATAGGTCGCGTTTTCGATTGATCAAACATTTATTTTCTGATCTCATACTGGTTTTACGCAACATCGGCCTTGTGGCCATTCAACCTTGAAAGGTAATAAGTTATGTTTTCTTCAACAAAGTACCTGTCTGCATTGTCGATAGTTGTAGCTTTGCTGGGCACTGGCTGTAGCGGCGGTCAATCTGCGGAAAATCCCACGGACGTTTGCGAGGAGGTGCCAATCGATGAGGGTTCTGCGTTACGGACTCCGGATGCATTTACCGCCGTGATTGGACAGGTTGTTGGTGAAGAGCTTTACCCGGTACTTGGAAGTGATAACAAGTGGCATATTGTTTACGAACTTATGCTGACCAATGGCCGCCCGATCCCCGCTTCTATCCAGGAGATCAAAGTGCTCGATTATTATGATAACGAACGAGTACTGCGGTCTATTACAGAGACAGAAATCATTGAGTTAAGCGTTAATTTGAGCGGGCGTCCTCGTCTGGAACCCCAGACGCCTTCCCTGATGGATGGAGACGCTTTTCTGCAACCCAATGAATCGATGGTAGTCTTTATCGAGCTGGCGTTTGATTCAATCGGTGACGTTCCCGACGCTGTGGTACATCAATTCTCAGGCAGCGCTGCTACCAATCCGGGCTCATCCTACCCCCAGGACGTGGCGTATCTGATGGTACCTCATGCAATCAATAAGGAGCCATTGCCCCTGGTTGGAGCTCCCTTGCAAGGGGATAATTGGGTGGTGATTAACGGCTGCTGCTCGCCCGCCGGCGCCCATCGAGGCTCAATTCAGACGATTAGCGGCCGCCTTCGGGTAGCGCAGCGCTTCGCCATAGACTGGATGAAAATAGGCGACAACGGCATGTTTTTCGAAGGTGACCCTACCAACGTAGAGAATTGGCACAATTATGGCGAGCCCGTTTTGGCCGTAGCGGACGGCACTGTCATTGAAGTGCTCGATGAGTTGGATGACCAGTCGCCGGGTTCATTGCCCGACCCCTCTTCTATTACTATTGAAACAGTCGATGGCAATCATGTGATCCTGGATATTGGCGGAGGTACCTATGTTTTCTACGCGCATTTGAAGAGAGGCTCAGTGAGTGTCGCTGAGGGTGATAACGTTCGCCAAGGGGAGGTGATTGGCGAACTGGGCAATTCCGGTAATACCAGCGCACCCCATTTACACATTCATTATTCAAACAACCCCAGCGCGCTGGCTGCAGACGGCATTCCGTATCGGTATCGTGAGTTTACAGCGAAGGGCCAGGTGGAACCCGAGCAATGGGAATCTACTACTGCCGATTTGGACGAGGTATGGAATATTCTACTACCGCTCAAGGATATGCCCGCCGGCGACTTTATGCCGTTGGATCTCGATGTGGGGAGTTTTTCGGCTAGCCCCTAGTAGCCGGGCTCCTTGTGGCCGGCACTTTGTTTCTAACCCTATTTGATCGCCGCTACATCCCGAATTTCCCACGATCGCGGAGGCGACTGAGGCGTTGCACACTGACGAGATCGACGCCCTGGTGGGGGATGCGCCAGTGCTGGAATACTATGCGCATTCCCATCCCGAAGACTCTTTGGACGTGGTAGGGCCGATCTTCCATCCAGTGAAATACGGCTTCGCCTTGCCTCTGAATAGTCCGCTGACGCACCTGCTGACGCTGGAACTCCTGGACGCCCATGAAGACGAAGAGATTGAAACGCTTCGAAATGATTACTTCGGGCCGCGCGACTGATTGGGCGCAGTTCAACAATTCAGCGCAGCAATCGCAGGGGCCACTGCACAGGTTCTTTCGCTCGGTGTGCGTAGAAACCTCTAGTCCTGGAAACAGAGTATTCGATTTACCAAACTTGCATAATATAGTCTTGGCCTGCGTACAAGTTATGGGCGGGGTAGTGGGTTGGTGATTGGCTACAGTTTTATATAGGGCACCAATATTTTTATAGTAGTCCCTTCTCCTTCGACAGAAGTATACGTCAAAGGAAAGTCGTGCTCAGCTGCTGTTATGAGAATACTCTTAGTTCCTATGCCATAAGACTTCCCATCACCGAACTGAGAGAGCATTATTTTGTCGACATCTTCGCTCGACATCCCGCGACCGTTATCATGGATAGTAATGACAAGGCAGTATGCTCGCATCACAGTATGAATGTCGACTATCGATGCGCCTGCATCTACTGCGTTACCAATAATATTTCCTATTGCCTGGTTGAACGATTTTGCATGTATCTCTATATACTTATCATCCTCACCTGGAGTGTAAGATTCGTTAATATCGATTGCCGGGTATATCTTTCGCAACGAATCTACAAAGGGTCTGGAGTTTGTAATGACATGTTCATTGACCGATATGAGACTATAATCTGATGTTGATTCGCTGTGGCTGCTGTTGTCATCGTTGACGGCAATCTCTCTCGCCGAATTCAGTGCAAGCCATAGAGAGTCTATACTTGCAGCGATATTTTCATTATTTTCTATATCTAGATGTTCGACTGACGCTAATTGCAGGTGTGAAATTGCTGCGGCAACATAGTTTTTTACATCATGAATAGTGAACGATACGTTGAAGTCAGTTGTTTTCATTTTTTGACATCTCGATGGTCAGTTCAGTTAGGCTGCAGCAGAACCTGTTGGTAAGCCAAGTATGCCCTGGCTCAAGGTTTCAGTAACCGGTTGCGCGATTCTATTTTGTATCAGCTTCGCTTTTTCATTAGTCAATCAACATTCTGTGTAACTGCGTGATTACTGGGCCAAGATAAACTAGGTTACCATATTATGAAGCCACCGCGCCCCTATTTACTAGCGTTACGATATGCTGCTCATAACTATGCACTGCCATTTGCTATACAGAAATGATATCGCTGGCTAAATGATAATTCAGACGGCAACTGGTTGTTTGAATAGCTTTCGATAATATCGCTGCTTCCACAGACTGATGACAGCAGCCGATATATCTGTTTCTTCAACGCGGTTTGGCGCTTTACAATGTTGGGTGATTTACTACGCACCGGGCATGGACTAGCCAGTCGGGATACAATAGCCGAACTGGTAGCCCTTGTCAGATTGATCTGACATACATGGGAATGAGAGGGGAATGAAGATTCTGATAGCTTGCTGTCGACAGGCGAAGCAATATCAGCAGAAGTAATATCAAAGCCTTCTTTGTGGAACAGTTCAATGGAGACCAGTTTTGGCCCCGTCAAAACTCAAATTCAATGATTTCACTATATGAAAATTAGCCAGTGCAAGTACGCAGTGCTCACACTGATTCTGTTCACCCTGCCGGTCGCCGCAGTAAGTGACGAAGGAGAACACACCAATGTGTTGCTCATTATCACTGATCAGCAACGTTGGGATACGCTCAGCTATGCCGGCAATCGGCTTCTGACGACGCCCAATATAGACAAGCTTGCGTCCCAGGGCGCGTATTTCGCTAACGCCTATACCCAAAGTGCTGTGTGCGCGCCTGCGCGTGCCTCGATATAAACCGGACACACAGTAGAACATACCGGTATTGCTACGAATCGTCATACATACTACGCGCCCGAGGTTGGCCTATTACCGATGCCGACTATGGATGAAATCCTCTCGAACGAGCATGGGTATGTAAGTGAATACCACGGTAAGTGGCACGCCTTCACATCACGCGCCAAGGTGTACAAAAACCCTGTTAGAACGGTAGGCAACGGCAAATCTGTCTTTGGCCCCAACGGTCAGATGCTGCTATACCTTGATTATCTTGAAGTTGGTCAGTACGCCGCTGATGGCAAGAGCCTGCGCGAACTGATATCCGGAACGGATACCACACATGGTCAGTTTGTTGTCACCGAATGGGATTACCGTGGTGACAAGGAGCCTAACTATATGATCGTTGAGGACGGCTGGAAGCTGTTACTGCCGTATAGTAAGGAATCGAATGTGCTAAACGCCTTATACGATTTGAATTCCGATCCCCATGAAATGCATAATCTTCTGAGAAATAACCCTACTCGAGCACTCCATCAGGAGAAAGCGGAGCAACTGAAAGAGAATCTGTTACGCTGGCTGCACCAAACCCACTCCAGGCATTACGAGGGCGTGCATTCCAGGTCTTTGCTATAGGGAGATTGATTTTTCGTGCTGATCTTATGGTGGTGCCAGGAAGGGGCATGATTTTTTACATTTGAACCCGCATTGGCTTTTTTCCGTCCCCACTGTACTTGTGTGCGATTACTAGACAGTCATACCGCCATCAACAACCAGCTGGTGGCCGGTGATGTAGGATGCCAATGGCGATGCCAGAAAAACCACAGCACCGGCAATATCGTCCGGTGTGCCGAAACGGGGAATGGGGTTGTTTTTTTCGAATTGCGCCTGCTGCTCCGGGCTCGACTGATTAGCGGTCAATTTTGTCGGTACCATACCGGGTGCTACGCTGTTAACACGAACCCCTTTGGGGCCCCATTTGATGGCCAGGGCTTTCCCCATTTGCACCAGGCCCGCTTTGCTCGCGCTGTATGCTGGATTGTTAGGGGCCGCCCGGACTGAGACAACTGAATCCAAATTGATGATGTTGCCGCCAGTAGCTTCCAATAGCGGGAAAAACGCCATGCATAGCTGCATGGCCCCAGTCAGGTTGATATTTACAATTTTTTCGAAACCTGCGCGTTCGAACTCCTGCTTTTTCCAGAGTACTGAACCGATGCAGTTAACCAGCACGTCCACTCGCTCAAACGTTGCTGCAAATGCGCTGACATCTTCATCGCTCTGCAAATCGAGTGTATGAAATTCCAGGCCCGCGAAGTCATTGTCGTAGCTGTCGGCCGTTCTGGTCCCGGTAATTGCCACATCGGCGCCCAGAGCAAGAAACATTTTTGCCACGCCGTAGCCGATACCATCAGAGGCACCGCAGACAACAATTTTCTTATTGGTAAAATCCAGAGCATTTGCAGGGTTTTTCACACGTTTTTTCCCATAGTTAGTTCAGTATTTATGGGCACAGTATAAACTACGGATCTCTTGTTTTTAGACTAGTACCAGTGCGTCAGGTAAATCCGGGTTCTGCCACCCACTTTTTTGTTATGCTGTTAGAGCTTCAGCATTTTAGCTTGGCAATACCCGTAAAGTAACATCAACTACTGCCGACTCTAACAGGATTCCCTGGTACATAGAGTCAATACGACGGTCACCCGCCAACTATAGCGCCCGCAACTTCCGCTAGCGCATTTACAGCTTCCAGCTGAGCTTCAGTTAAATCCTGGTCGCTCTCATTACTGTCTCCACCGCCGCTCTCGACCGTAAAGTTTCTTAGCGCTAACTCAACCCCTTCTGCGGCGCCTTCTAACAGCTCTCCCCAGAGCGTACAGGTGGCAGCGCCACAGACAGTGGTGTTGCCGGTCATCTCCGGGTGATAGCAGCCACTTCCGCTGCATTGGAAAAAATACTGCTGTGACTGGAACCCAAATCCAAGAGCATCTGTTTGCGTATAGCAATAGGCACCGTAGCCCAGTTGGTTAACCCCTTTGGCAAGGAGCGCGCAATCGTTAACCCATTCATTGGCATTACTACTTGCGTTCATCATCTGACTAAAGATGTAGGGGGATTGATTAAACGTTAAGGTTCCAAATGACAAGCCGAATCGCACACTGTCCTGTGCGTCATAATAAGAGCCTTTGGCCGTGACTCGGTAAGGGGTGGCAAGCACCTTTTGACTCAGATCCACATAACCGCATTGATCTTCAGTGCTCTGCTTGTATGTGTAGCAGGAACACTCATTAGTATTGCCATCGGTTATCAGGCACGACACGTTATTGTCTGCGTTCAAACAAGCTGAAGTATTGCTGTTGTAGGCAGAGACACAAGTGTTATTGGCGCTAAAAGCTTCCAGTTCGAATGCGTAACCGGGTTGCCAAAATAAATCACCGTAGGATGGATCATTTTTTTTCAGGGCTTCCAGTGCGTCTTTCTTTACTAGTGCCAGTTCGTGTTTTCCGAGAACAGGGTCGCCGTTTGTCAAAGTAGTTGTCGCGTCCATCTACGCGGCGACC